>WUUC01197972.1_pt1 | contig 40835 bp, 65 predicted proteins | sample 6278441 | NCBI WGS metagenome assembly WUUC01 (sample SAMN13675441, study PRJNA597444) | soil metagenome | isolation source: soil | place: USA: Washington | collected 2017-10
ATGCGCCTGTCCGCGCTGCGAACCCACTGGTCAGACGCGTGTTCTTTCGGAGTAGATGCTGACGAACATCTACTCCAAAGGACTAAGTCCTTGTCGACGCCCTTCACAAAGATTCCCATGCCGACGACGGTCTCGACCAGGCCCTCGTCCCGGAGAACCTTGATCGCCTTGCGGATGGTGTCACGCGCCAGCTCGTACTCGGCCTCCAGCGCGGTGAGGCTGGGGATGGCGCGACCGGGAGGGATCTCGCCCGACTCGATCTTCTTGCGCAGGATCGCAGCGAGCTGGAGATAGGGCGGGACCGGTCCCTCTCTGTCGATCATTCGCCGCACGCTATGAGGCGAGGGACGGATAACGATAGCTAGCCCCTGGGGTAGACGTGGGTAGCACAGCCCGCTTAACCTGCTGCTCCGGCTGAGTACACCGTTCGCGTTGGGAGACGTACGGGCGGGTGCTCAGTCGGCCGGCTGCTCCTTGACGAACATGCCGCGCCCCGGCGAGAACTCGATGAGGCCTTCGTCCTTGATGACGTCCACAGCCTTCTTCAGGGTGTTGCGTGCCAGGTCGAACTCCTGCTCAAGCTCTGCGAGCGAGGGCATCCTGCGACCGACGGGGATCTCCCCGGAGGTGATGCGCTCGCGCAGGATGTCGGCGAGCTGGAGGTACGGGGCCCTCACCCCGTCTCGATCGATAGTCATGATCAACACACTAGGTGACCAGGCATTACCTGAGGTACGCAAGGTATTCCCTGGCATACCCTGGTACACCCTGGTACAGCTGGCTTACGCTGAGGCCATGGACATCGACACGGACCCGCGCCGTACGGCCATCTGGCAGCTGCAGCAGACCCTCACAGGCCATCAGCTGATCGCAGAGCTGTCCCCATCCGAACCGACCCTGGTGGTCGCGGGCAGCCAGGAGGACGGCACCCGCACACTGACGGTCCGCTGCGACCACAGGGCCAGCGACGAGGGCCGCCTGTGGTTCGCGGTCGAGGCCGACGGCAGCGAGCCTCGGCCGCTCGCCGAGGTGACCCGGATCATCGACGCGGTGACGGGGATTCTCAGCGCGCGCATCGCGGAACCGGGCTGGGCCGAGCTGAGCCAGTGACCGCCCAATGATCGTGGGCGCGTCGGGCCCGCGCGGTTGGGAGACCAGCGTCCGGCGCGCCCACCCAGACCACGGCGGCGCGGGATCCGCCAGCCTCCCCGGGCCGTCACGGGCTCCCGCGCCGTCGTGCCATCATCTGGAGAACTCGTGAATGTCTTTGCCCTGATCGGTGCCACGCCGCTTGAGGCTATCGGCCTCGGCCTGGTCGGCGTCGTCCTCGTCATCCGGCTCAGGGGTCGAGGGCGGCACCGGTGAGCGACATGCAATCGCGTGCGACCACGCCAACGTCGTGCGTCCCGGGCGGGCTACACCTCGCCCCGCGGCGGCAGGATGCCGAGGCGCTGCCGTGGGTCCGTTGGGACGGCGGGAAGTTCCGGGTCGCGTTGTCGACCTGCACCCTGTGCCGGGTTGGGGTGATGTACGAGCTGGGCACGGTCGGCGGATCGGATCGGATCCGGCGGACGGGCCTGACCTCGGGCGCGGCGTATGTGACGGTGCCGTCAACGCGGGTGGTGACGATGGCGCGGTGGGCTGCGCTGCTGGCCGGCCAGGCCATCTGAGCGCCGGACGGTAGCGGACGCCACCGGACGCCGCCGAACGATCCCGAACAGAACCGAACGCGAAGAAGCCCCGCCCTCCCGACCCGAGGGTCGAAGGAGAGCGGGGCTCTGTTGGTTTCCGGCCAGGTAACCAGAACATCAGGCTACGTCGGGAATCCGAGGTGCGCCACGTTTCCGCAGGTCGCGTGGCCGTCCAGTTCTGGACGGCAGGCTGAGCTGCGCGTTCATGTTTCCGCAGGTCGCGCCGCCCTACAGAAGTGGAGGGCGGGCCGACCTGGGCGTTTGCGTTTGCGCAGGTCGGCCTACCCTAAGAAACCTTAGGGCCGGGCTGACCTGCGGGAATGCAGAGGTTACCGCTGCACGGGCCGGAGCGGCGCGCGCTTGTCGTAGGTGGGCTGGCCGACGGGCAGGCCCAGGCCGAGCAGCCAGCGGCCGACGGCAGGCCACTCCTGCTCCAGGACGCGGACGAGCATGTAGTAGGTGGCGGTGAGTGCGACGGTGACGATCTCGGTCACCGTGCCGGACGGAAGGTCGAGCCCGACCTTCGCGCCCCAGCCGAGCAGGATGCCGACGACGACGGGGACGATCGTGCGCAGAACGGATGCGAACATGGCCTCTCCCGAGGGGTGATGGTGGTGTCGAGTTCCGCGAGGGCCGCCAGAAGTAGAGCAACGTCGCGGTCGTGCGTTGTGCTGATCGGTGGTCCTCAAGGAACTGCCAGATTGGTAGCAACTGGCAGGAATTGGCAGTTAGTCAGTCCGGATGGGTAAGGAGCGGGAACCGGGAGGCGTTTCGAATCTCGTGCTCGGAGCACTCGGAGACGGGGCGGACCGTCACGTCCGGGCCATCGCTGCTGGAACCCATGGTCAGGTCTTGGGCCAACTGGCGCATGAATGCGGCCTCGTCGTCGGTGAGGTCCCGGATGATCGAGGAGCTTCCTTCGTACGCGTCGATGTGGATCAGGTACTCGGCCACCGTCAGGCCACCCTCAGCAGGGCGGGCCAGGTGTCATCGCCGACGATCCCGTCCGGGTCGAGGCGCGCCCACTCCTGGAAGTCCCTCACGGCCGCCTCAGTCACGCTGTCGAACACGCCGGTCACCTTCACCTCGGGGTGACTGCGGGCATGGAGTAGGCCCTGCAAGGTCTCGACGTGCTCGCCGGTCTTGCCGCCGCGCTTGAGCAGGGGGAGCTTCTTCACGATGTCCTCCGTCGTCGGGATCGTCTTGGGGCGAGGCGCTCCGGCCTTCACCCACGCGTACAGGTCCGGACCCGGGCAGCTCGTGGCGTAGCCGTCCCGGTGCCCCTTGATCTCGCTTCCCGCATCGCCCTCCGCGCGCAGCCACTCGATCGCGTCGCGGATCCCCGAGAGCATCGCGACGGACGGTTTCTTCAGCCCCGAGTCGCCGACCAGGCCACACACCGCGTAGTGCTGGTGGTTCAGCCCCGGACCGTTCGCGGCAGGCAGAGCACCCGGGCCCCGGCCGACGAACACCGAGCCGTGCGGGCAGACCAGCGCCGAATAGCCGATGTCACTCCAGCCGCGGCCGTCCATGTGGGTGCGCTGGATCGAGCGGACCATCGCGCCGCAGTGGGCGTGATCGGTCTCCAGGTCCAGGCCGACATGGTCGCCGACGTAGTGGACCTTGACGCCCTTGGTGCTGGCGATGCGGTCGACACCCTTCGGCGGGCGAGCGCCCCACTGGGCGCGGGTAATGAGTGTCACAGCCTGCTCCTAGTTGACGATGGCGATGATCGTGGTCGTGGCAGTGGCGGTCAGGATCGAGACGACCGCGACGACCACGCCCATCCACGCGATGGTCCGGGCGGACCGCTTATCCATGTCCTCGCGGGTCACCTGCGTCCGCTCGACCGTGTCGAGACGGTTGTCTAGAACAACAAGGCGGGCATCATGGGCATCCGCCCGCCGCTCCTGCTGGTCCTGGCGCTGCAGTAGTAGAGCGAGTTGGCCCTCAATACGAGTCAGGGACACCTCCGTCATTCGGCGAAACTCGGCCAAGACGGCGTCGATCGGCTCGGTCACCTGCGCCTCGGGCTGGCGAGTCGGTGATCAGTCATCGACGGCACGCCGAGAGGGTTGGGTGTGGTCATAGCGGCCTCCGCCAGATCGCTTCGAGGCGCGACCCGAGGAGGACGTTGAGTGCGGCACCGGCGCTGTGCCAAACAGCGAGCTCGACCGTCTGCCCGTTGTTCATCGGGATGAGTGCGGCGAGACTGTTCATGAGCGGAGTGTTGGCGTTGCTGTGCCGGGAGTCGCACACGTAGAGCGCGCCGCCGCCTTGGATGCGAAACGCGGCTTCCCGACGGCCGTCAGGGTCGTTGTCCCACCAGGCGGTGCCGGTCAGGCCGTAGTAGCCGTCTGCGGATGCCGTGTAGGTGCAGTCGGTGACGCCGGTGTAGGTCGTGTTCGGGATCGACTGGTTGCCGCCCTTGATCGCGGTTCCGAACGGCGGATCGAGGAACAGGGCGAGACTGGTCCCGCCGACGGTTGCGCTCCCGGCGGTCATCGCACCCGTGACGCCGATGCCACCGCCGATCGTGGCGTCGCCCCCGACGGTCAGGTCGTCGCCGACCGTGAGGTCGTCGGTCGCAGCCAGGTCTGGTGCGGTCAGCCCACCGCTTGCGGTGAGGATTCCGTTGACGGTGAGGTCACCGGGCAACGTGCCGCCGGTGAACGCCACCCGGGTCTGGGCGGCCGCCGCGAGGTCGTTAAGGCGCCGCTCGAGGTCGGCGAACTTGCTCGCCCAGTCTTCGGGGTATTGCGGTAGCCCTGCCATTTAGCCCCCCGACTCCTCGAAGATCAATTTGCAGGTCTCGTCGGCGCCGCGCGATGGCGGGGTGATCTCGCAGCCGATGACGCGCCATCGCTCGCTGAAGGACGGGCTGCCATCCGTCGCGAGCGGGTACCAGGTGTCGACGATGGTGAGGCGCGCGTAGTCGCCGAGCGAGTTCGGCGTGAACCTCGTCTGGTCGGTGAGGCGGACAGTGGCCTGGGGGATGCGCAGGACGCCGCTCCTGTTGTTACGCCACCAGTGCGCGTAAGCCTCCAGCGTCGCGAACTCGGTGACGTTCTGGTGGTCGAGGGTGCGAGTGAGGAGCGGCCACCCGACATCGGTCAATTCATCGACGGGCCAGGTGTTGGACATCAGCGGCTCGCTGGTCTCGCCGAGGTCGGAGTTGATGGTGGCACCGCGGGCTTGCCAGTCGGTGGCGGCGTTGGTCGCGTCCGACAGGTACGACCAGGACATGATGTTGCCCGGCCTCGTGAACGCGTGGTCGACGGCTGCGCTGGGGAGCTGGTCGGCGGCGACCCACTCGCGGATGCGTGCGCCGGCCCCGTCGAGGTAGGTGCGGATCATCCACTCGAATCCGTCGTCCACCGTGGCGATCTCACTGAGCCGCTGCCCGTAGGAGGCGGCCTCGGAGCGCCGGTAGGTGCGGTCGCGGAGCTGGCCGCTAGCAGTGGCGTTAAGGATCAGGCCGATGTCAGCGCGCGCGTCGGACTGCATGTGGGTGATGAGCGCTGCACCGATCCCGGTGATCTCGTCCTGTCCGGTGTAGGTGAGGTCCTCGCGGATCTCGACACGGTTCAGGTACGACTCGAGACTGGCGCCCTGGATGGCGACTGAGTTCCGGCCCTTCTCGCCACCCTGCGGGGTGACCTGCCAGATCAGGTACGTGCCCCACAGCGATCCGTTTCGCAGGATGTGGCAGACGGTGCGGCCTGGCCCGGTGTGCCAGTCGAGCGGACCTGACGGAACGATCCGGCGGACCTTCTCCGCGACCGCTGCATTGGGGACCTGGGCCGTCGCGCTGAAACTCCCCGCCTGAATGATGCGGCGGTCGAACCGCACCTGCTCCAGCTCGAGCGACGCGATCGGCTGGTCGGTGAGCAGGTCACAGAACAGATACTGGTAGGAGGTCATCCGACGCGCTCTGCCGCCAGGTAGGACTGCTGATAGATGATGCTGCCGGTCCCGTTGCCCACCGCCTGAGACGCCCGTAGCTGCAGCGTGCCGCCGTCGCCGGTGTAGAAGCGACCCTTCAAGAGGCCGCCCATCTTGGTTGTGTTGTTGGTGGTGTTGCCGCCGAGAATCGGCACGCTACCCAGGAACAACTCTGCCCAGTTGGGCGGGGCGGTGCCGCCGGTCGCCTGCCCAGCTTCCTTACCCAGCGCCATAAAGGACATGGTGCAGCCGGTGGGGCCGCTCCACCCGAGCGCCAGATCGGCGGACTCATGCGCGCCGTACCGGATGTAGCCCTCGAAGGTGTAGGTGGCATTGCCCGGCAGACCGGTGAGCTTCAGCTCGCCGTCGTCGGTCATCGTGATGTTGGGGTAGTTCTGGTCGGCGGTCTTCTCGGCGTACAGCCGCTGATTCCACTTCCAGGCACCGTTGGTATAGAGGCGCTTGGCCTTGGCATCGAGCCTGTACAGCTCCATGCCCTCATGCGGGGTGACGGTCGCCTCGTCGGCGCCATCCACGACGAGCAGGAGCCCGCCCAGGCTCGTCGTCCAGGTGCGCTTATCGGCGCGGGCGGTGGACATGGTGAATCCGCCGCCACCCACGGAGGCGTTGGCAGGAACGGTCACCTCCCAGAGCAGGAGAGAGGAAGCGGGGATCGCGTTCGCCGCACCACCCGCCTGGCCCTTGACGATGAACGCCCGCCCGCCCGTCGAACCGGAGGCGTCGAAGGCGTTGTCGCGTATCTGCAGGACGACCCGGTCGATCCGGCTGTTACCCGGCTCGCCGTTATCGAAAGTGACATCCTCGTTCGCGTCGAGCGTGATCGGGTACCCGAACTGGGCGGCGTTGCTGGTGCCGTCGACCCAGCCCATGCAGGAGCTGATGCGGCCCACCATCGGGCTGACGCCGGTCAGGTCGGCCGACCCGGCGAACGGCACCAGGCCGCTGCGCCGGTCCATCACGCCAGCACCCGAGGGATGCATCGGCATCGATAGCGCGGCCCGGACGTTCGTGGCGGTATCGACCCCGTTTTGCTGGCCGAGCACAAGGACTGTCATAGGTAGGCGTCCCTCCAGGTGATAACGGCCTCGGCACCGCCGAAGAACGTGGTCGCCCGGAAGGCGATCTCGCTGTCGGCGTCGGCGGGCAGCTCGAACAGTTCGGGCGGGATGCTGCGGGCGGTGAGGGCGAACAACCTGTCGGCGCCGCCCAGCGTCACCGTCCCGGCATTGGTGTCGATCAGAACGGTCTCGCTCGCCGCGATCGCCAGGTTCAGCTCGATCGTCAAGCCGGAGTCGACCAAGGTGATCGACGGTGTTGCGCATGGGCCGGTGATCGCGATAGTCGGGGAGCTCCTGGCGTCGCCGGCGTTCGTGATGATCCGCGACCCGGACTCTCCGGCCGCCCCGTAATCGAGCGGGTAATCGAGCGGGTAGTCCAGGCCGCCACCAGCGGTCGGCTGCGGGATCGCGGTCGAATGCTCGATGACGCTGTACCGGCGCGGATCGGAGCAGATCCATTGCAGGGACGCGGTACCGCGACCGATCCCGGCAGCCTTGTTGTTCGGCATGAACCGCTGGGCGATCTTGCCGTAGGCCAGGAGGGTCTCGCCGCCGCGAGTGCGGATGACGAGCGGGGCATCCTCATCGCTATCTGAGATCGCCGTCGCCCGGCGCAGGGTCGTCACGAGCTCGCCGAACTCCGAGACGATCCCGGACCCGACCATGCACTTCCATGACACGACGCGGTCCTGGGCATAGTCGCGACCCGACCAGGAACCATGCCGGGCAGGGCGCGGAACGGATCCCCGGTCCAGGCCCGGCGAGTCCTCCCACCCGGTCAGTGCGTCGTCGTCGCCCGCCCACCGGTAGGCCGTGCCAGAGCCGAGCAGGACCCCGCCCCACTCGAGCTGTCCATCGCCGGTGATGAGGTCGCCTGCCGCCACGTCAGCCCCTCGCCTTCGCTAGGAACAGCAGCTGCTCGGCGGTGGTGCGGGCGCTGGAGTTCGGGGCTTCGTGGTAGTTCTCGATGTGGAACCCGCCCTGTCCGGCTTTGCCGACCGCCAGGATCCCCTGAGACTTCACCGGAACGGACTTCTTCTTCTTGGCCTTTTCCATGGCCCCGATCGAGTTGTCGATCGCGCTCCCGCCCTGACCGGTGCTTTTGGCGGCAGCGACCCCGGCGGCCTTCTGCGCCTTGGCGATCCCGGCATTGACCGCGGCCAGGAGCTTGGTGGCCAGGTCCTCCATGGTGTCCTCGAGGGTGTCGAGCTGGCCCTTGAGCCCAGTCAAGAAACCATTGCCGGCCTTGGCTCCGGCGTCGTAGAGGTAGTCCGCGCCGACCTCGCCGAGACTCTTAGACGCGGCGTCGATTTGCTGCTGCACCGCGTTGATCTCGGCGACCGCGTTCGCTCCGCCCTGGGCGATCGCGCTGGCCATCGCGGAGGCCTGCTCCGGTCCGCCCTCCAGTAGCTGCCGGAGCACGGTCGGGGACAGCTTGGCCTTGACGAGCGCGCCGATGTCGGCACCGAAGGACCTGAGCTTAGTGAGCTGGCCCTTCAGCCCGTCGATGATGGTGGACGCCTTCGGGGCGACCTCCTCGCCGTCATCGCCGAGGAACTTCAGGCCGAGAGCGGAGGCGAACGAGACCGCGCCGGACTGGACGGAGGCAGCGAAGGCAAGGGCTTCCTGCAGTTTGTCGGCGATCTTCTGCCGCTGGGTCGCCAGTCCCTGCAGCTTCTTGTTCGTCGAGGAGATCAGCGTCAACAGCCCGTTGTCGATCTTCGTCTTTCCCGCGAACCCGGTGAAGGCCTTCTTCACCACGTCTGCGAGCTTGCTGGCCGTCGAAGCGATCTTGCTGGGGTCGACGCTGGACAGGCCCGCGATGAAGCCCTTGACGGCGTCCGTGCCAATCAGCTTCAGGTGTTTCTTGATCACCTTGTACTGGGCGACCGCCTTGGCGAGCGCCGCCTTCCATGCCGACGCTTGCTTCTTCTCGGCCGCGGTGTCCGCGTTGCCGCCACCTCCTCCGCCACCTCCTCCGCCACCTCCTCCGCCGCTGGAGATCGGGGCGGGCAGCGGGAGAACGACCCTGGGTGCAGCGCCTGCCGCAGCACCGGCCATGGCACCGGCAGCGGCCATCGCCTGGTTCATCGCGCTCTGGATGCCCTGGGTGATTGTGGCGAGGCGGCCGTTGAGGGCGGGCACCATGCTGTCGATCCCGCCGATGAACCCGACCATGATGGACTGGCCGGCCGCCCGCAGCAGTACGGCGTCCTTAGAGGCGGGCCCCTTCCAATCGGGGATCCAGCTGGTGATCTGATTCAGCAGCCCCCTCAGCGCGCCGACCTTGCTGTTGACGCCCTTGATCAGGCCATCGAGGATGGCCCGCCCTGCAGCCTGCAGCCAGGCGCCCGCACCGGCGAACATGGCCCTGATCCGGGCGGGCGTCTTGCCGAGGTCGGCGAGCGCGCCCTGAATGCCGGTGTTGATGCTCCTGCGGAAACCCCGCATGGAGGTCGAGGCAACTGCGAACAGGGTGTCCGCCATGCTGCCCAGGGCGGCAAGGGCCCTGCCTGGGAGCGCCCGGAAGATGGCGATCGCCCCGTCGGCGAAGCCGGACACTACCTTGCCCGTGGCCTGGAATGCGGCCCTGAGGTCTCCCTGCATCAGGGCGACCAGCAGTTCGAGGGACGGGATCACAATCCGGTCGATCACCCTCACCGCAAGGTCGGTGACGACCAGTGCGATCTTGCCCATTCCGACGATCAGAGGCATGAGCGCAGGGATCAGTTCCGCGTTCAGCTTCGTTGCGACCTCGGCGAACCGGGCGATCAGTGGCGCCATCTTGGGGATCAGCTCGGCGATCTTCGTGCTCATCAGAGCGAACGACGGGGCGAGCTCACGCAGCGTCTCGGCGACCAGGGGCAGGACCAGTTCGCCCAGCTTGCTCATCGCGTCCGCGAGCGGCTTCGCGATCACGGGCAGCTGCGCCAGGATCGGAGCGAGCGAGGCCGTCAGGATGTCGGCGACCTGCTTCACGACCGGCGCCCATGCGCGGAAGATCGTCGTCAAGGTATTGAGGAACGGGGTCAGGACCGGGAGCAGCCCGCCGATCAGCTGACCGATCACCGGCAGCAATGGCGCGAACGCCGTCACGAGGGCACCGACAGCAGTCGCCGCCGACGCGAGAACCGGGCCCAGGGCAGTGATGATCGGCCGGAGCCCATCGCCGAGAGCCTGGATCAGCGTCTGGGCGGGTGGACCCAACGCAGCCAGGACCGGACCGAGAGCGGCGAGCGCCTGGCCCAGCAGCGGGCCAACGGTCGACGCCAGCTTCTGCATCGTCCCGAAGAGTGCTCGCAGGCCGGCCTGGAACTGTCCGCCGCCCGACGCCTTCGCCAGCTCCCCGGTGATGGTCTGCAGAACTCCGATGAGGCCGCCGCCGCTGGTCTGCGCGGCACCGAAGATGTTCCCGACGATCGTGAACACGTTCTTCGCCACGCCCGCGAGCTGGCGCAGCAGCCCGACCGCCGTGTCGATGGCGTCTTCCATCGCGCCCGAGGAGAACGCCTTGCTCAGCCGCTCACTGATCGAGGTCGCTACCCCGCCCGCAGCAGCGGTGAGCCGCTGAAAGGTGGGTGCCGCCGCTGCCGCGACCTGCGCGAACGCCTTGACGAGCTGCCCCGGGATCTTGGTCAGCGACTTCAGACCTTCGGTGGCCCCGCCGATCGCAGTGCCGAGCGTGCCGTCCTTGCCCAGGCCGAGGGCAGTTGACAGAACGCCCTTGCCCATGGCGTTGAGGGCACCGGCGGCCGTCACGAGACCCCGGGAGAAGATCGGGAGAGTGGCCGTCGCCGTGGCCTTGAGCTGACTGTCGAGCCCGGCGAACATCCGGTCCTGGATGGCGTTCTTGATCCCAGCCAGCTGCGGCTGCATGTCGTGCAGAACCCCGACGAACGCGCGCGCGGCTGGGCTGAGCTTCTTGATCGCGTCGGCGTAGGCCTCCGGACTCGACGGATCGAATGCCGCAGTGACGGCTTCCGATACTCCGGTCATGCCGATTTTGAAAGCAGTGGTTGCGAACTTGGCTCCGAGGATCGCGGTCGCCGCCACCGCTGCCGCCGGCGCGATCTGGGCCAGCGCCGTAGCCGCGGCGACCGCGATCGGGACAGCGGCACCGAGCTTCGCCAGACCCAGGCCTACCGGGACCAGTGCGGCACCGACCTTGCCGAGGCCCCCGACGATCCCGCCCAATGCCACGCTGAGACCGGCGCCGAAGCCGGTCCCGGACAGTTCGCCCTCCTTGACAAACCGGCCACGGAGATCCCTTAGGCGGCCGTTAGCGTCCCGCTGGAGCCCCTCCATGTCCCGGCGAAACCGGTCCGTACCCCTGAGGTGGACCGTCGCGTACAACTCGCCAAGATCGAGCGCCATGCCCCACCCCCGTCATGTGTCGTCGTCAGGTGGTGGTGCAAAGTGGCGGCGTAGGCGGCATTCGGTTTCCAGCAGGCCAAGGATGCGGACCTTCAGCCACCGCCAGGAGCGGGACCGCAGGAGGCCGGGCTCGTCGAGATCGATCCCGTAGACCTCGTGGAGGTCGGCCTCTACGAGGGACCAGGCTTCGAGGATGCGCGGCCAGGTCGGGCCCGGGCCGTCGAAGCCTTCGAGGCCCTCGTAGTACTCGTACGTGCCGGAGTCTTCGTCGTACGTGCCACAGCCTCGGACGCCCGGCGGGAGGCCCGGTTGGGCCGGGCCTCCGCTTCCCCCTCGGCGCTCTTGCCCCAGGTCGCCCAGAACTCCTCGGCGGTGGCCATCCCCGAGGTGACCCACAGGAGCGCGGTGTAGGCGACGTGCTTGATCCGCTCCCACGACACATCAGCGTCGAGCAGCTCCTGGTAGGTGTCCCCGAGCAGGCGGGCGTAGGCGTCGCGTTCCTGGTCGTCATCCAGCCGGGACCCGTCGACCTCCTTCCCTGCAAGGGCCGCCTGGCCCAGCTCAAGAAGGAGATTGGCCCAGATGCCGGTTTCGCCGTCGACCCCTTGGACCACGTAGATCCGGCCGTCGATCGGCAGCTCCAGGACGGGATCGTCAGCGAACTCGCTGAGGTCCTTGAACACCATCAGGCGGCCGGGTTCACGATGTCCGTACGAGCACCGTTGCCCGCGAGTGTCGCCGTAGCGATGTCCAGCGCCTTGGCGTCGCCGCCTTCAGGCGCCCAACCCACGGACGCGAAACCGGAGTAGGCCTCGGGGCCACCATCGCGGTCGTACCAGCGGACCTGAACCGTGCCCGCGGATCCGAACTCCGTCGACGCCTCGCGCAGGGTCTTCTGGCCCAGGTCCTCGGCCTCGGTCGTCACGCCGATCTTCCGGCCGACCTTGATCTCGAGCGCCCACTTGAGCTGGGTCTTGACCTCGGACGCCCACCCGTCAGAGTCGTAGTCGCTGTCATCTTCCATGTTCGACTCGATCGTCGGCTTCAGGTCGGCGATGCCCCTGACCTGTCGCCACACCGGGCTACCCACCGTGCCGATGTTGACGTCGACCTTGAACTTCCGAGCCAGCGTCGAGACGAGCTGCTCGGCGGCGTTGTCGGCCGAGTAGGTGTAGCCGCCCGTGAACGTCGTCGGCGTGGTGCCGTCGGTCACGATGACGTTGACCGCGCCCGCAGCGTGGGCGGGGGCGACGGCCTTGGCAAGGAACGGGCTGATCAGCTGAATGCTGGCCGCGGCGGTGCCGCCGAACGTGACGGCAGTGATGTCGTCGAGGTCCGTGCCCGTGATCGTGATGGTCTCCCCACCACCGGCATTGCCGGTGATCGGGTAGATGCTGGTGGCGAGGAATGCCATGTCGTACCTCTCAGAGTTCTAGTCGGGCCAGTTCGCCGACGGGCGGTCGGCTATAAGCAGGTAGGTGTCGGACCGCATCCAGCGGCCGGCCGAGTCCAGACCCAGGGACGCACTGGTCTGCCGCCACATCAGGACGACAGGGATCCCGCCGAGCGTTCGGCCGGCGGCGTTGTCGAGCAGCGTCCACAGGGCGTCGGCGATCTCGTCCGGACTGGTCGGGTCGGCATCGCCGCGGATCAGGACCTGCACCGCGGCGTTCACATTGGCCGTGCCGCCGCTGGAGAAGTAGGCCAGGGCGATCGCCTTGCCCGGCAGGTCAGGCAGGGCCTGGTGGACGATGACCGGCGTCGTCGAGGCCGGGTCGTACGGGGCGGTCGCCTCATACGTCCCGATGCCCGCTGCCTCGATGTACTCGGCGAGACCGACGACGAGGTCGGTGGTCCAGCCCATCTACAGGCCCAGCTCTCGGCCGAGCGTCTCGCCCATTGCGGCCAGGACCTCGGCACCGTTCTCCAGCATTGGCCGGGACAGGAAGTGCTTGGTCTCCGGCGGGGTGTGGCGGGGGTAGCCGGACTCGTGCTGCAGCTGGGCGTAAGGGGTGTCGTAGCTGACCGCCGCCGTCGCACCGTCAGCGGAAACGTCACCCGACTCCCAGAGTTCGGACGACTCAACAGGGATGATGCGGCCACTCGCGTTGAGCAGCGCACCAGCCCCCGCCGTCACGGCCTCGTGGGTTGCGTGGTCGAGACGGGCCAGGATTGCGCTGGCGTCGAGGGTCACGTGAGAGTCACCTCCAGATGGGCCGGGGTGGGCAGGGATCCGCCGTTGCGCGGGATGGAGCGGATGACCGTCCACTCCCTGCTGTTGACCGTGACCTTGGAGCGGGCCGGGCAGTTCGCCGCCGCCCGCATGTAGATGACCGTCTCGGCCAGGACCTCGGACGCACCTGCTGTGGGCGCGAACCGCCTGGCCTCGTTGAGCCGGCACTTCTCGGTGACGGGCGGACCGTACTGAGCACCCTTCGCGCCTTCGCCGACGAACGGGCGGATGGTGCAGGCGTGGCCGAACATCCGGCCGATCACGGCCCTCATCGGGACGTGACCATCGCCGCGCCCGAACCAAACCGGGCCCGAATCCGGGCATAGGTCTGGGGGCTGAGCTCCATCTCCGTGACGCCGGAGTCCGGGTTGTACTGGACGTAGTAGTCGCCGAGCCGCTCGGACATCACGTTGCCGGTAGCCAGGCCGGACCCGTCGTCACTCGCGGACGCAGCGACCAGGGCCGAGGCGGCCATCCTGCAGACGAGATCGACGATGTCAGCAGGAGCCTCGGGTAGGCCGTGTTCCTGGGTGACGACGACCGGTTCGGGCAGCGTCCCGCAGGACAGCCACCCACAGGGCCGGTAGAGAGCCCCCAACCGCAGGACGTAGTCCAAGCCCTGAGTCAGAGTCGTGCCGTCCAGGACAACCGTGGTAACGGAGGTGACCGGGCCACCGGGAAGGCGAAGGTCAGTCCCCGGGCCGTCCGGCCAGACGTCCACGGTCGAGGTGACCGAGGTGATCGGGCAGCCGGCCGCGTCCCGGATGGCCGACGACGCGACGGCCAGGAACGTCTCGGCCTTGACCTGGTCGTCCCAGGCGATGCCCCGGGCGTCCAGGTCATCTGTCGTTGCTAGGGGATCGAGGGCCATGTCACCCCCCGAACTGGCTGATGAGCTGCTTGACCGTGAGGCCTTCGGCGTCCGCTTCGGCCATCCCGTTGTGCACGGCCCAGGCGACCCAGGCCGCCTTGGGAGCAGCGCGGCCGGGGCGGACCTGCAGCGGGCGCCAGTCCTCTGGGGTCTCCTCGAAAATCTCGAAGCAGGACGGCAGGTCGCGAAGTGCGTCCGCCAGCGCCAGGCCATCGACCTCGGCCTGGCCGTCGATGAAGACGACCAGGCCGGCCGCGGTGCGGATCGGCACTTCCCCGTCAGGGAACCGGGCGCAGCGGAACGTGGTCATGCCGGTGAGCCGACGCGCAGAATCTTCCCGTGCTTGCGCTCGTTGCCGTACTTCAGGCCGATTTCGCCGTAGATCTGCCGCTTCTCCGCAGCGCCCGTCTTGGCCAGCTCCTCCACGAACAGGAAGCCCTTGCCGGGGATGGGCAGGAAGACCGGGCTGCACTCCTCCAGCGACACGATCTGCAGGGCGCTGGTCGGCATGTGCCGGTTCAGCATCACGTTGATCGTGCCGAAGTCGGTCTCGATCGTCATGACGTGCACGCCGCCGACAGTCCGGCTGGACTCCTGGAAGCCCTTGCTGGTGATGAAGATCTTCGTGAGACCGCGCTTCAGGAGGGCGCCGCACATCAGGGTCGCGGTGTCCGACTCCTGGATGCCGCCGTTCTCCCAGACCTCCTGCATCTCCTCGAGGACGATGGCCTCGGTAAGAGGGGTCGCCTCGTAGACAACGGCGCCGCCGTCGGTGGCGAACGCGATGGCGGTGCCGCCTGCCCGCAGCGCGACCTTGAACGTGTTCGTCGTCACGGTGACGACGTAGTAGGTCGTGTCCACCTTCACGATGCCGATGGCGCCGCCGGTCAGGGTGGTCAGGGTGACCTGGTCGCCAGCGGTCAGACCGTGCGCGGCGATCGTGAAGGTCTCGTCGTCGGCCTCGATGACCGCGGTGCCGATCAGGGTGCCCTGGGTGGACACGTTCGTCGCGGTGGCCGCCATGATGCCGCGGGTCTTGCGCGCGGTCGCGTTCGTCGCCGGGTTGCTGAAAGCGCCGGTGAGGAACGACTTCTCGACGTCGCGGGCGATCTGCTTCAGCTGCTGGTCGACCTGCCAGCCGAGCTCGTTCATCACCGGGTTGGAGCCGCCCAGGCCGACCGCGCCCGTGTGAGTGGAGCCGGTCGAGGCGAACTGGCCGGTCGCGGCGAGCTTGGTGTAGCTCAGCTCAACCGCCTCCTGGTGGACCTCCACCACGTTGTTGACGTTGAACCGGACGCGCTGCTCAGCGGTCGGCGCGTCTGCGCCCTCCAGCCGCTGCCGGTCGTCGGCCGCGTCCCGCAGGTCGAAGCCCTGCCACTGGAACAGCGTGGCGTCCGCGGCCTCGCCACCGGTCAGGCCACCGATGGCCGACAGGAACGGCGTGTCGGTCGGGGTGATTTCGAACAGGTCGCCGACGTAGTTCGGCAGGTCGAAGGTGTCGCCCTGCCCAGTGATACCCGCCATGGGGTGTCCTCTCTGGTGATGAGATCGGGCAGGCCAACGGGCCTGACCTGGTTACTTGGTTTTCGGCTGGAGCATCAGCTGCGCCTTGAGCTGCCGCGCAGTCTTGAAGTCCCCGGACGTCTCGGCCTCGCGGATCTGCTCGGGGAGCGTCTTGGCCGGGACCTTCTTGCGGGCGCCCTGGTCCGCGCCGCCCTGGAACCGGGCGGTCGATGCGGCGAGGTGCGGCTTCTTCTTGATGAGGTCATCGATCGCTGCGACAACCTCGTCCGTGTCGACGTTGCCGTCGTCGTCGACCGTGAACTGCGACAGGTCGATGAAGGCTGCGGCGTCGGTCGGGTCGGCGAGCTTGCCCGCTGCGGCGATCTTCAGTTCGGCGCGCACGAGACGGTCGTTCGCCTTGGCCATTGCGGCCTTCTCGATCTCCGCCTTCTCCTGTGCTGCCGCGTCGCCACCGCGCTCCAGCTCGGCGATACGCTCCTTGGCCGCGGCGAGCTTGGTCGCGGCTTCCTTGCGCTTCGCCTTCTCAGCGGCCAGCGCTTTCTCTCCGGCCGGACCGAGGGGCTTGTCCTGCTCTTCCTCCTGCGTGCCACCGTCGGCGCCCTGAGCGTCATCGGTTGCGGTCTCCTCCGTAGGGGAGTCCTGAGTGGAGGTGTCATCAGCCATGCGTGTCTCCCATTGCGGGATCGGATCCAGGCCCTTGCGGCCAGGAAGTTCTCAGCGGATGTAGCCGTGCCGCTTCAGCAGGCGGGCGGCCTCGGCGCGATCGCCACCGGCCTCGGCGAGGATCTGTTCCGGCATGAGGCGGGGGACGTTGCTGGACCGGTAGCGGGATCCCCGTTGCTTCTGCAGCTGGCCGAGGCGTTTGCCTGCGAGGCCGCGCGCGGTGGTGCCCTCGCTGGTGTACCGACGACCACCGGCCTCGTACATGCCCTTGCGGGCATTGACGATCTGGCCGAGGTCAGCGCCCTTGCGAATCGACTCCGCACCGGCCACGCCGAACACCTTGTTCTGCTCGGCCGTGGACATGGCGTCGAAGATCTGAGTGGGCGAGTTCCCGGTGTCCTTGCCCAGGCGGGCTGCGGTGACCGGGACGTGGATGCAGTCGCAGCGCGGATGCCGTTCGAAGCCGTCCGACCAGGCGTAGATCCGGCCTGCGAGGACGATGCACCGCGAGCAGGACGGGAGAGTGAGCACCCGTTCGTACCCGGCGGCCATTCGGTCAATGGCGATCTCGATGCCCGCGGCCACGCGGCCGGCGTCGGCGACCTGCGTACTGACGATCATCAGTAGCTGGCCCTCGGCGGACCTCATCGCCTCGGGGGCGGGCATGCCCTGATCGATGAGGGTCTTCGCCCGGATGACCGGCAACGACGCGAGGGTGTCGAGGCGGCGACCATCAGAGGCGACCCCCACGAGCGAGGCCGCGACCAGCGCGCCGACCGGATCCGGAGTGACGGCCTGGGCGGCCAAAGCCGCACCGACGTAGGCGGCACCTGCAACGGCGGCCTGCTGCTGCGCCTGGGTGATGACGGCCAGGAGCTTCGCAAAGATTTTCTCGAACGATCCAGCGATGTCCGCCGGATCGACGTTGGCCCACAGGCGGCGCACGATGGCCATGACCTTCTGAGACAGCGAGGCTTGCCAGCGGTAGTGGCTGCGCGCCTCGGCGATGACGTCGTCGAGCAGCACCGGTCAGACCTCGGCGGGTACGGGGTCGGCCTTCGGGGTGAGCATCTGCGAGATCGGGTCCTGCGCGGACTCGCGCTCGCGCATGTCCATGAGCTGGACAATCTCCGCAGGGGTGAGCCCATACTTCGCGGCCAGGTACTCGAAGGGAAACCCGACAGTCTTGAGCTTCACCAACGAGTCTGCGAGCTGGGCCTGGTTGCGGGACTCCGCATCGCGCCAGAGCACCGTGCCCGCGGCGAGCGACCGCGCCTTCGCCGTGTCGCCCTGGGCGAGGGCGACGAGACGGAACATCTCCCTCTGCCCTGCCCCGTACCAGAGCTGCTTCTCCTCCGCTTTCTTGACCAGCCCGACCTCGGCGGCCAGGAGTGCGTCGCCGGTGACGTTGACCATCTGGCCAATGAGGTAGTGGGACGGTGTGCGGGTCTGCGCGGCGATGTGCCCGACCTGGACCTCGAGAACCTCCGTGTAGGCCTTCAGGTCGGCGGCCGGCCAGTTCGCGACCTTGGCCTGCTCGTCGGGAATCCACAGGACCCGGTCGACGGCGAACTTCTCCAGCGGGATCGGGCGCTCGCCGATGACCTGGCCGTCGTCGTTGAGGATCGGGGTCGTCGGCATCTCGGCGCCCAGGACGATCCGCTGCGGGAAGCTCGCGAAGTCTGCGGCGTTGAAGAGCAGGGCCCAGATGAAGTTGATCGAGTCCTGCATCGAGATGACGCCGCTGATGTCGCTGATCGGGTCGTCGGCCAGTAGGGGCCGGTTTGCCAGCTCGACCATCGGCACGACGCCCATCGGGTTGGGCTGCGGGTTCGGCTCGTTGATCTCGCGGGGCTTCCACTCCCGGAGGGCGTCGGCCACGCCGATCAGGTTCAGGTTCCGTGCGGCCCGGTAGAGGCTGCGCTCGAACTTCCAGACCTCATCGGGCAGGTAGAGCGTGACGTACTCCAGCGACCCATCGGTCCAGTGCTTCAGCGCCGCCGCGCGGTCCCGGCGCGAGCCGGGCTCGTAGGCGACGATCGACTGACCGGCGTCCTCGAAGGTGACCTTCGGCGTGGACTCGTCGGCCGGATTCCCCCACACCAGGACGTTGCAGCGGGCAGCATTCGCGGCGCCGACGTACCCGAGCTGAGAGTCCAGGTCGAGACCGTTCGCCATCCACACGCGCCAGGACTCATCGTCGGCCTGCTGCTCGCCGTAGGCCTGGACGCCGATCGTGGTCAGCCGCTCGACCGGGGCGTCCGTGACGACGCCGCACCAGTTGTCAGAGAACCTGGTGTAGCGCTTGGCGTAGTAGTCCCGGAACTCCGAGGACGCGAACCGCAGCGGGTGATCACCACGGTAGTAACGGGTCGCCTCGTCGATCGCGGGCTGACGCTGCCGAAGCTCCGCGAGGAGACCATCGGCCACGTGCTGAGCCTGCTGCAGTGACAGCGGCATAAGGCCTCCCCTCAGGCGGTGTAGGCGTAGCGCTTCTTCTTGGTGCGGGCGAGGCCAGCGGCAACGGAGTCGCAGGCGGCCTCATGGGCGAGGATCGAGCAGATCGCGACGTCGATCTTCTGAGCGTCGCTCGCTTTGGCCAGGACGTACCGGCCACCCGGGCGGGCGGACTTGCGAGCGTTGGCCACATGTGCGGCGGCCCAGGGACAGGCGTCATGCACGAACGTGGCCTCGGCCTTGTTGACGTCGGTGACGAGCCGGTCCGCAGCGGCGTTCATCTGAACGATCCGCTTCGTGTACCAGCGAATGACCTTCTTCTCGCCGTACAGGTCGACCCAGGTGTCGACCTCGGTCTCCCAGTACGGCGGGTCGGCGTAGAGCCGGACCACGTCGTAGGTGGTCATCAGCTCGTCCATCGCTGCGGCGACCTCGAGCCGGGGGACCTGGCCGCCGAAGTCTGCGGGGTCCCACACCGTCGGTTTGCGGTCGGGACCGTACTGCGGAGTGAACTGGTAGCCGTCGAGGGTCTCGGCCCTGATGCCGGTCCAGTCGTCCACGTCCGAGCCGTCGAAGCCAAGCGTGATGCGGGTCTTCTCCGGAACCTCGCGCACATCCTGGCGCGCTTCCCAGGCGGCGAGCTCCAGCCAGGACGAATGCCCGCTGACGACGCGGTTGCCGAAGAACCGCTCGGCCTGGCCGGGATCCTCCAGCACGAGCTCGGCCGACTCGGACTCGATCGCGTCGAGGTCGACGTGGGCGCTTCCCCGATAGACGTGCTGATGGATGCGGCGCCGCTCCCGCTTGTTCCCGTACGACAGGTGCGCCGGCGCGAGCTCGTGGAAGCGGAAGATGTCGTTGACCTTCAGTGCGGCCTCGGCGGTGCGCTGCGCGGTCGACTGAACCGACGGATCCCAGGAGTTGCTCGTCTCGATCGACCTGCCGCCCATGCCGGCCGCACCGCGCCGCTGGGTCTGGGCGACGGAGACCAGCTTGTTCGTGGTCGTGTAGATCCCGGTCTCGTCCTGCAGGGCGAAGATGATCGGGTTACCCAGGCGGGACATCGCCGAGGACGTGACGACCTCGATCAGCCCCTCGTTGGGCAGGCGGGTGAACTCCTCGCCCGCGACCATCCGCTGTGCCAGGGGCTGTGCTTTCGCCATCGCCTTGAGCGGGCGGTAGACGTTCGCGACCTGGTCCTCAGAGGTGGCGAGCAGCTGGATCAGCGGCGTCGGCCACGGCCGGCCCATCGGCTCACCGGGCTCGTAGGCGTAGGTCCATCCGCACTCGCAACCGTGGTCGCTGCAGGCGTAGACCTCGCCGCCTTCGGCCCAGCCCGCGAACACCACGGGGCCGAGCCCTTCGGCGATCACGATCGTCGCGGCCCATGGGCCCTTGCCGGTCTTCTGTGGGGCGATGACCTGCGAGCGCCGGTAGTGGAACGCCGGCGACAGCTGACCGAACCGGGCGGTCGGCTTCACTCGGTAGTGGTTGACCGTGCACCACAGCTGCCAGTCGTACATCTCGAACGGCTCGCCCTTGCGGAAGCCGTCCGGCACGATGCAGTGCTGGGTAATCCAGTCGGCGACCAGGTAACCGAGCGTCGGCCAGCGGACGACCCAGTCAGGATTCCCCGTCGCCATCGACGACCTTCAAGCGCGACCGCGACGACGGCCGCAACGGCTGCGCCGCCTTCACCTGCTGGGTTCTCTCCTCAGACGGGGCGATCCTCCAGCGGGCAGCCCTCATGCCGGGAGTCGTCAGGCCGAGCGAGTCGGCCATCTGCCGGACGAGGGTGGACAGGGTTACCAGCGAGCCGGGCATCTCTGCCTCGCTCAGGCGGCGGACGTACAGGGCGACCTCGTACTCCTGTCCGAGGCGCTCCCACTCCACAGCCTGCGGCTTGCGCCACAGCGACTCCCACAGCTCGACCTCGCGGGCGGTGACGCCCATCAGCGGCCATTCGGGCGCCGGACCTTCGCGGCCCTCGGCTGGCAGCACGACCCATTCGCCGATGGTCTTCGCGCTGTTCAGCGAGGCTGGGTTCGGTGGTGGTCCGGATCGTGCACGGGCTCCGCCTTTGGCCATGACCATCATCTCCTCGCCGCATTGCGCGGCATCGGTGAACGTCACATTGCGTGACGTTCGGGAAGATCATTCGAGCTTCTGAACCTGGCGCACTTCCCAGCGCCCTCCCCGGCGGCGCTTCCCCCAACGTGATCAAGGGGTCTCCCCCCACCCAGCGTGACCATGAAATCTTTCCGAAAAGTTTCACGATTTCTTCGTGATCATCTCGGAGATTTCAGATCCGGAATCTCGTCAGGAAGTGGGGGATTCTTCAGCTGCACCCGACCTGGTACGCGCCTTCCACCCCCCCAGCGAGGGGCGACCAGGCCGGGAGTTCATGAGGCGGCAAATCCGCCTGGTTGATTCTTCGCGGTCTCGACCTTGTGGCAGTGACCGCAGAGTCCGCGACCGTGCTTCGGGTCGTCTGGATCCTCGCCTCGTAGCTCGAGGGTCCGACGGTCCACGGGGTGATGGTCGGCATCCGTGCTGGGCCGGGCGTGGCACAGGACGCACACTGCATCGCGTTGCAACACCCGAGCCCGGAAGCTGTTGCGATGACGCGATCCGTAGCCGCGCTGCGTGGCATTGCCACGCGCCCGGTCTGCCGCCTTCTCGTGGACAGTGCAACGCCCGCCGTGGGTGAGCGTGGGACATCCAGGCTTGGTGCACACCCTGAGGCCACCACGTGCAGCCATCAGGTGTCGGTGACCACGAGGTACCCGTAGGCCAGCGTGCGCGTCTTGCCCGCCCGTACAGCGTCGAGCCGGTACCAGCGTCGCCCTGCGATCGCGAGGGATGCGGCGGGAACGGTGATCTGCATGAGGCCGAGCAGGGCGTTGGTGATGGCGATAGCCCCGTCGGTCAGGGTCAGCTCTGCACCCTCGGCATCGGCCGTCTCGCGGGTGGCCTTGATAACCAGGGTTACCTCGGTCATACCTGTGAGGTCCTCGGCCGTGGTGTACGGCGGGTCGGTGTCCTCGAACACGGCGACGTTGAGCAGCTCGTCGTTCAGCTGATAGAGCCAGAGAGTGCGGGGTGCTGGCATCTCACTCTCCTCGGGTCATGGTGGCACTGAGCTGGCCGCTGGGCGTGAGGGTTGCGCTCAGCCGTCCGCTGGTGGTGATGAGCGCGACGACGGGCGGAAGGGGGTCGCCTTGGCCGCTGATCCCGGTGAAGGCACCGCGCAACGCGGGCAACACCGCTGTGAGGGTGCCCGCAACATCTTGCGAGACGGTCCCGGCGAATGTTGCGGTGAGCCCAGGCAGGTTCGCAACAAGAGTGCCACGGGCCGTTATGCGTCCCTCGAGCGCTCCGGTGAGCGCGGGAAGGGTGCCGCCGAGGATGCCGGTGACGGCGTCGAGCTCGCCCTGGATACTGCCGATGAGTGCGGGCAGGGATCCTGCGAGGGTGCCTTGAACGGCGAGGGTTCCGGCGGCTGTTCCGGTGAGCGCTGGGAGCTGGCCGGCCAGGACGCCGGTCGCGGTGATGACTCCGGCCGCGCTGCCGGTCAGGGCGGGCAGCTGCCCGTTGAGGGAGCCGGCCACTGTGGCAGTTCCGGTGGCGCTGCCCGTTAGGGCGGGCAACTGGGCGCTGAGAGTGCCGCTCGCTGTGACGGTTCCGGTCGCAGATCCGGCGAGTGCCGGGAAGGTTCCGTTGAGAGTCCCCTCGGCGGTGACCTTGCCTGCGATGGTCGCCGTGAGGGCAGGGAGCTGTCCGGCCACCGTGCCGCGTACGGTCTGCTCTCCAGAGAAGGACCCGGTGAGCGCGGGGAGAGTTCCAGCCAGTGGGCCGCGCACGGTGCTCTCGCCCGCGATGGCACCGCTCAGGGCGGGCAGCGTGGCGGCGAGGGTGCCAGTGATCGGCGTCAGGTTGAAGACGTCGAACTCGCTGAAGTTCGTGGTGCCGTCGTTGCGGTGGGCCAGGAGCAGGACGTACAGCTCAGTCTCGGTCGTCGACCAGGCCGGGGCGGTGGCGGTGCGCCGGTTGGTCCAGGTGAGACCGTCCTCGCTGGTGTCCCACAGCATGTTCCCGGAGACGATGCGGAGCCGCCACCAGCGGTGGGTGGTCTCGGAGTAGGTGATGCTGACCTCGGACGCGTCGAAGAAGTCAACGCGGGACATCAGGTGAAGATTGCCGTCGACGGCGTTGTAGGAGAACCCGGCGTCGGTGCCGTCGACGCTGCTCTTGACGAGCATCTCGGTGATCGCTTGGACGGTCGCGGAGTTCTGCGCGGCGGGGTAGGCCTTAACGAGGACGTAGCTCTCGTCGAGGGTGTAGGCGAACGCGCTTCCGGCCGCGTTGTAGGAGGTGTTCGAGGTGCAGCGCAGCCGTCCGCCGGTTACTGAGATCGTCCCGAACGAGCTGATCCACAGGGTGGCGAGCTGGTCGCTCTCGAAGCCGTCCTTGAGGGTCTCGAAGAGCGGCACGACGTCCTCAGCTCGCGGGCATCGTGATGGTGCCGGAGGTGATCTCCACGTCGACGCCCACGGACACCGTGGTGCTGTTCAGGGTGAGGTCGCCGCCGCCGCCCGTTGCGGTCACGGTGCCGTCGATGACGCCCAGGCCCGTACCGGCGGCTTCGGTCGAGTCGCAGATGCGGAAGTAGCCCGCGGTGCCGGCGGCGATGCCGGTGTCGGTCAGGGCGGGGGTGACGTCGAGGGTGGCCACGCCGGTGCTGGCCGCACCGAATGCGGGGTCGCTGCAAGTGAACTCGGCGAGCAGGGTGCCGGTCGGGCTGGTGGCGGGTGTGGCGGGCTTGGTGCCGGTGTAGATGCGGATGACTCCGGCTCCGGATCCTCCGTCGATGAGGTCCACGATCGCGTCGCAGCCTGCGTTTCGCGCGCCGACGCTGATGCTGAGCGCCATGTGAGCACCTCCGGGAATGCAAAAAGCCCGGCGCTTGGTCGCGTCCGGGCTGGTGGGCTGCCGTTTCCGGGCATGCCTTTGGAGCTCTGATCATGCCTTACGGCGGTTTTGGCGTCAATTCATGGGCTCTGATCTGCGGAAATAGAGTTATCCACAGGGCTCATCGTCCGGCGTCGAAGACGAGGATGGCGATGAGCACGCCGCCGTTGGTAACGATGGTGGCGATTACGCCGATCACGCAGAGCACGGCCAGGGCCTTCCCGAACCAGTTCATCTCGTGCCAGTCCATCAGGCCACTCCTCGGGCATCGGCTGCGAGCAGCTGCTTGGCGAGCCACTCCCATTCCCGCATCGGCCAGCACGGCCGCTGCTTCCACCACGTGCCCACCGACTTGGACGGCGGCTCGCATGGCTGATCGCCCTCACAAACGATCGCGATCTCGTCCCCGGGTAGTTGCCTCACCCGCCACGTCCGCGCCCCTGTTGGGCCGCCTCCGCACCACAGACACACGACCTGCAGCAGCTGTCCGTCGAACGTCAGGCACAGCGCCCGACTGACGTCCGCGAGCATCCGGTGGGCCTGGTAGCTCACCCAGTACGCGGTGTCCCGGTCGAGCCTTCCGAGCCGTGCCGTGACGAAGTGCAGGACGTGCGTCGGGTCGGCGAACGCGGAGCTGAGGGCTTCCGGCCCGTCGTCCTCCAGGTACTGCGCGACCACATCGGCCATCATCTCGGCGTCGGCCGCCAGCGACGCCATGAGGTCGAGCACGTCGGCCCGTGCTGCGTCCTGGTGCTCGCCGGGCATGAGCCCGTCGCGCTCCTGCCGCTCGATGCGGGCGGCGTGGTCGTTCTCGGCGCGCTGCTCGGGGGTGAGCAGACTGGCCGGCCGGGGCGCGTATACAGACGGGTCGCGCAACTCGGCGAGGCCGGGCCAGTACTCAGCGATGAGACGGAGGTCTGCGGTGGCGCGGTCGATCAGGGTCACTCAGGCGCTCCGAAGTCGTGGGTGATGATGTCGAAGTACTTCTGTTCGGCGTCCTTGCGGGCCTGCCGCTCCTCGTCCAGCCGCACCTCGGCGTCCCAGACCTCCTGCTGGAGCTGCCCTGCCTGGGTCACGGCCGCATCCCGTTCGGTGGTGCGGGCATCGCGCTGGTCGCGGATGTGGCCGGGCCAGGAGCCGATGATGTGCCCGGCGGCGAGTCCGAATGCGCCGAACACGGCGTGGCTGAGCACGAGTTCGATCATCGGAGCAGCAGCCCCCAGCCTCGGCACAGGTACTGGCGCGGTGCCTTGGCCTCCTTGCAGGCCGGGCAGGTGGTTGCGCGGGTCGCGGTGCTCATCGGTCTCCTCGTGCGATTGCCCGGCGGGCCGCGTTCACGACCTCGCCCATGACGTCGCGCAGCTGCTCAGGCATCTCAGCCCCACGCTGGATTCGCATCTGTTCGCCGCCGATGTCGGCCATGGCGCAGTGCGCAGCCTCGCCGCTGGCTTCCCACTCGGCCTGGGCAGCTTCCATCTCGGCGAGGGTGTTGCAGGCGTCGGCAACCCACTCGGCAAGGTCCGCACTGTCGAGGGTGCCGACCGCGACACCGTCCCGGTAGAGGGTCTCGGTGTCCGTGGTCCAAGACTCAAATGCAGCGGCCCTGAGATCATCCGTGCCGTCCGCTGGGGCCGGTGCCTCCACTGGGAGACCGGTGGCGGCTGTGACGGGCTCAGGCGCGGGCTCGGACGGCTTGCCGATGCCTCCGAAGATCGGGCGGCCACGGTTGAGGTAGGTCACTTGAGCCCACCGTCCATGCGCTTGCTCACATCACGTGCCATCCGCTCGACAGACCGGCGCAATGCGTCGTCGAGGTACGGGTCCGGCGCGCTGCGGATGTGGCGCTCGATCTGAGCGGGCCGGTCCCGCTCGGCGAGCCAGTGCATCGCGTAGATCAGTGCGAGCAAGGTCGTCAGCGCGATCGTGATCACGTCCGCCAGGCCCCACCAGTCCTGAATCGCGATCTTGACCGGAACGCGGAGTGCGAGCTGCCAGAGCAGCATGAACGGGATCAGCGGATTCGCCTTGCATGCGGCGATCGCGTAGTGGCGGGTCATCATCGGGTGGCCTCCGCTCCGTGCTGGCAGGTGCACCCGTGGCCCGCGATCGAGGCGTCCCGGCAGATCGCGGGGTCGTGGGCCTGTGGCAGCGGCTGCGGGTGGGTGGGCTCGAGGTCGTTGATGCGCGCCACGTAGTCGGCTTCGTCGGCGCATGGCTGGCAGATCATCAGGTGCTCCTGGTCTTGGTCGGGTCGGCCAGTGCCGCACGCAGGTCGCGCACGTCGAGGCCCTGAGCGAGCATGCGGACGGTCTCGACCATGAGCCGGGGCCAGAGGACGCCCTGGGTGGTGAGGTCGGTGAGGACGCCGCCGAGGACGTCGGGGTCGAGGTCATCGCGGGTGCGTGCGGCGAGGGCGAGGAGCTCCTGGCGGGCGGGCTGAGCGACGGGCTTGGTCATGCCGTGAACCTCTTGACGGGGATCTCGCACTTGCCCGCGCTCTTCACGCACTGGGCCGTCCCGGCGTTCTTCGCGCCCCGGGCGTAGAACGCCAGGCAGATGTCCGCGCCGCGCTGGCACATCTGCATGTTGCGGATGGCCCCTGCTGACGGACACCAGCCGCTGCCGTCGTCGCGGGTTGGCCGGCCGCCGCGGTGGTGGCAGCGCTCGGTGCATTCGCGGGTCCAGTCGGCGGGATAGGACTCGACCTTCCAGCCGGAGGCGAGGGCGATCCCTGCGGCCATGAGGTCGGCGCCCTTGGCGTTGCCGTGCACGAGGGTGTGCGGGCCGGGCTGGTCGGCGACGGCTTCGGCGAGGGCGTCGCGGATGGCGGAGGGGCTGGTGAAGTTGCGTGAGCCGGTGACGAGGATTCTCATGCGTGAATTCCTTGCTGGGAAATGCGGGCGGCTTCAATGGCCTGGCGGCGGTACGACGCGTCAGGGAATTCGGCGACGGCCTTGGCGAGTAGTTCGTCGAATCGGCCGGGCATTCTTTGGAGAATTGCGGCGGCTGCGGGGTAGCTGACTGCCTCGTCCTCGCTGCCAAGATCGTTCTTCTCGGCGGAGCTGACCAAGATCGGCCCGGAGACTTCCACCTCAGCCAGCAACTCAGCTCGACCCGCTTGCTTGTTGGTTGGTGGGAGGTGTGTAGGTAGTTCTTTAGGTGCTTGGTTAGGTGGGCGGTCACCAGTACCGGTGTTCCGGGAACTGGTGACCGGTGTTCCGTCCTCAGTGACCGGTGTTCGGACCTCAGTGACCGGTGTTCCTGAGATTCCCTCGGCCACTGGAGGCGGGTTATCCACACCGTTTTCCACAGGACCATCGGTCATGGTGACCGGTGTTCCGTCCACATCACCGGTACTGGTGACCGGTGTTCTCTCGGGGATCAGTACCGGTGAACCGGGCAGCTCCGACACCGGAAGCATCTCCGCGACGTACTCCGGATCGTCATCGAACGTCAGCCGATATTCGTCTGCCAGCCCTCTCCGCCCATATCTCGAACCCTCGAATACGCGCTCAATAAGACCCATTCCCCGCAGCTTTTCGAGCGCTCGCCGAATGGTCTTATCGCTCAGCTCGGTGACAGCGGAGAGCCGCTCGTTGCCGGGCCGGATGCTGGTCCCGTCAGGGTTGGCGTAGTCCGAGAGCGTGAGGGCAACCAGCTTCACCGAGGGGCCGAGCTTCACCCGGCGGACAATGCGCCGCCAGGTGTAGGGGTCGGTGCCGTGCAGGACCACTGTGAGCGGCTCCAGATCTGCTCGTGCGGGAAGGGGCGGCGCCGGATGACGCCGCCCCCGGGGTGCTATTCGTCGCTGGTGTCGACCGCGGCGCGGCTCAGGGTCGAGGCGAGTCCGTCGGCCACCGCCTGCAGCTCGTGCCGCATCTCGCTCTGGGTCAGCCGGTTGTCGCCGGCCACGCGGCGGGCGTACTCCGTCCACCGGGCCAGGCCGGCGCGGAGCCGAGCGACCTCGATGTCGGTCATGAGCGCAGCGGTCATCTTCAGCGTGTGGTCGGTAAGGACCATCTGGCCGTCGTCGTCGAGGGTGCCGCTGGCCGTGCGCTGGAGGTAGAGGGCCCGGAGCGCCTCGCGGAGTGCGCCCTCCTGCTCCTTGGAGGCGATCTCCAGGGAGCTGATGCGCATCTTGACCGAGGGCGTGCCGTCGGTGTCGGGCGCGGGTTGGGTGCGTTCGACGTGGGACAGCTCGACGACGGCGAGGATCCGGCAGCCGGGCCGGGAGTAGAGCGCGGGGACGTGGGGCTCAAAGGCCGCGGCGGGATTGCCGCCGATCTTCGCGTCGATCTTGACCGTGGTCACTGAGTGATGCCTTCCAGGTTGTGGAGGTCGAGCGCCTCGAGGAGTTCGGGCGCGTGGATTGGGGCGATGCGCCGGACACACCGGGCAGCGAGCGCCGTTTCCTTGTCGTCGGCCTCGTAGATGCCACCGAGGATGGCCAGGGCGCGGGCGTCGTCCTTGGCCAGGCTGCTGACCTTCGGGGGCCGGTCGGCCATCTCGATGTTGCGGGTGCCCATCTCGTCCGGGCTGATGGTCGATTTGCGGCGGGTCACGATGCCTCCAGGGACCAGATGCGGATGACGGCGCCGGGGATGTGGAGCGCGTCGGGGTCGGTCGAGCCGGTGTAGACCTTGCGGGGCCGGTGGTAGGCCACGACCCGGGCGTCATCGGCCCAGGCGCCCGCGTCGGTCAGTGCGTCCTCGGTGGCGCGGATGAGCTTGGACAGGTCCGGCATCCGGTCCGGGAAGACGCGACTCTTGGGCGCGCTCTTGGGGCGGGCCAGCGTGAAGGCGAACTCGACGAGGACCGGGCCGTCGAGCGGGGGCCGGCCGTTGAGGACGTCGAGGGCCGCGGTCTTCACGGCCTCGCGCCAGGGCTTGACCTTCTTGGAGGACTCGATCATCACGCCGCGGCCGACGTGCTTCTTCGAGCCCTGCGGGCCAGGCACGCCGTACGCGGTGATGGTGATGGGCTCGGTCATGCGCTCATCAGCTCCTCGAACAGGTCGAGCTGGCGGAGTTCGGCGATCGGCCGGCTGTCGGGCTGCTCGTCTTCCACGACCACGACGCGCTTGCCGGTGTGCTCGCAGTCGCACGGGCAGACCCACCGACACACCCGGTCGGCGAGCCACACCTGGGCAGCCGACGTGAACTGTGGGCCGGTCGCCGAGGTGTCGGTCTTGTGCGTGTACTCCTCGGCGAAGTACGCCGGGTAGATGCCACCGCGCCGCAAGATGTAGGTCTCGCTCGACCGGAGCGGTTCGCCGCGGTGGCAGCGGTTGTGCTGGCCTTCGCGACAGGAGGTGGTCAGTCCGTAATCGCAGGCGCATGCGAGGTAGAAGCCGGGCACCTCGGCGAACTGACGGCGCATGGCCTGAGTCCACGCGTTCTCGCGGATCCATGCTGCGTCGAGGGCCGGAGCGCCAGGTCCTCCCAGTCCTGGCGCTCCGGGGCTGGTGGCCCCCGCCACGCCCACTGCAGGCGTGACGAGGGTGGTCTGGTTGGCCCGCGGCGGACTCACGATTCACCGGCCTGGCGTAGGTCGGATTCGTACTTTCCGACCGTGCGGCGAGAGATGCCCATGAGTCGGCGAGCTGATTCGCGTGAGCGTCCTTCGTCTCGCGTCAGCCGTCGATAGATCTCCACGGCTTCGGCGCGCGTTCGACCTGGGGCGGACCGTCGGTGAGCATCGCTCGCGGTTGCGGTATAGAAGGCATTGGCCGCTATGTGGCGATCTTGGCGATGGCGCTCGCTGATCCGACGGCAGATCAGGCAGTATCGACGGCCGGCCGCGTTGATCCCGGTGTTGTCCGAAGTTCTCGTATGGCCGTTCCTGCACGTGAGGTCGAGCCTCGCGCCGAGGGCGGCGAGGTCTCGGTTCTTGTTGTTCTGGGCAGGTGTGGTGTACCGGAGGTTGGCACGCCGGTTGTCGAGGCGAGACCTGTTGATGTGGTCGACGATCAGGCCATCGCCTGGGGTGCAGCACATCACCACGCGGTGGAGTAGGAGTACCTCTTGCACCCCCTTCACGTTGCGGCTCCGAGCGGCGTAGCCCCCTTTGTTGAGGTACCAGCGCCACCGCGAGATTGCCGAGTAGAGGTGGGGGTCGACCAACGTGCTCGCAATGGGGACGCCCTTCTCGTTGCGGATCGGAATGACCGCAGCCCGCAGGAAGCCCTTCGGGTCCGGGTAGGGCGAGTGCACCAACTCGGCAGGCGCAGCGGAGGCGGTCTGTGGGCGATCAGAACCCATCACCGGACCCCCATCCGGTGGGCTCGTCCTCGCGGTAGCGGGCGACGGCCGGGGTCTCGGCGCAGAGGCCCCAGAGGACGCACCCGAGGATCGCGAGGCTGGGGATGACCACGAGGGCGCTCACGCGGTCACCTCCGTGCGGAGGTTCGCGGCGCAGGCCCGGAGTGCCGCTACGACCTGCTCAGCACTCGTCGCAACGAAGTCGTTCCAGTTGTTGCCGACTGCCTCTGCGATTGGGTCGGTATCCGGATCGTCGTCATCGTCGAATTCGTCGCGGCGGATCACAAGTCCGAGGTATCCGGCGAAAGCTTCGGCCGCTTCGGCGATGTTGACGTCGGCGTCGTCGGGATTGTTTCCGACGGCCACGTTCATCGCCCCAAGGACGCACACCTGGCAGGTGTTGGGGTTAGCGCCAAGCGACATGTAGCCGCCCTGGTGCCAGCCGCGTTCGACAATGACGTCGGCGGCCTTGTCGAGGATCTCGGCGGGAGTCACGCGGTCAGCTCCAGGGGTGTCGAGGTGGCGGCGATCTGCGCCGCCGTGGGGATGGGCGTGCCGCCGCGCGGGGTGGCGTGCCTGCCGGTGTCCTGGCGCAGGATGAGCGCGAGGACCCAGCGGCGGGCGAGATGACGGGCGCGCCGACGGACCTTGCGGAGGGTCCAGCGGGCGTGCGCGAGGATCCGGAGGCGGTGCCCCCAGGTCAGGACGGCGACGGGGGCGGACACGACACCGCCGAAGAGGGCGGCGAGGGCCAGGGCGATCACTGGGCACCGCCGTCATGCCGCTCACGGTGGATGAGGGTCAGCGGCCCGTAGTCGGCGAGCAGGCGGTCGGGCGTCTCCTCGCGGGAGCCGCCGGTGGTGACGAACCGGTTCTGGCTGCGGCCGAACCAGAGCCTGCCGTTGTGGTCGCGCCAGAGGTCTTCGGGTCGCGGCGGCCACTCGGCCGGGGCGACGCGGGTAACGGTGACGCCGTGCTCGCCGAGGCCAAAGCGGATCTCGTCGCAGCCGACGTTGACGGTCAGGTAACCGTCCTTGACCGGGCCCTGGACGAAGACGCCTTCGATGGTGACGTTGACGATCTCGCCGGTCTGGAAGTCCTGCTCGTCACTGGCCATCGGTCCGTACCTCCTCTGCGATGTGCGGCGGGAGGACGGTCCGCTTGGTCGGGTCGCCGTCCGTGCCCACCTGGAGAGCGGGGGCGGCGGGCTCGGGGTGGCACTCCACGCGGCCCGTGCTCGCGTGCAGCCAGACGTCGTTCTCGTAGATGAGCTCCTGCCCGCAGTCCGCCCAGTCGCAGCCGGGTGCGCCGTCCTGCATCGGCTTGGCCACCTGCACCACCGGGAACGACTTCGTGCGGGTCGTGGCGGCCATGGCCTTGTGCTCGATGGGCTGCTCACCGGGGGCCTCGGCGGGGAAGTCCCAGCCCTGGTCGGCACACAGCAGCTCCAGCGCGCGCTGGCGCAGTGGCAGGGACACCGTCAGCCCAGCAACGAGGCGCTCGGCACCGTCGAGGATCTCCTGAAGGCGCTTGAGCTCGGCCTTGATCAGGGGGATGTTCTCGCGGGCCTTGGTCAGGCGCTGGCCGTCCTCGGCGATCTGGGCGGCCTCGTCGTACGCGTACTCGGGGATCACGCCTGCACCGCCGTCACGGCACCGCTGTCGATGGCCACGGCCTGGTACCACACCCTGCCGACGGCGTACTCGACAACGTGCTGATGTCCGCGATCGAAGGCGGTCCGGCCGAGCGCCGCCGCGATGCGGTCCACCTCGGCACGGGCCTCGTCGATCGGGGCCTGGAGGCACGCCGAGAACTGCATGGACGCGTGCGCACCGATGCCTACGCGGACGACCGGGTTGGCCTCCAGGAAGTCGGCCATGCGGCGCAGGTCGGCGATCAGGGCGAGGCGGTCATCGGCCTCGCGCTGGGGGATGGTGGGCTGCTCGGATACTGTGGTCATGAGGTTGTTCCCTTCGGGGTTCAGGCGCTGGGCTCGGTCGGTGATGCGGCCGGGCCTTCGTCGTTGGCGGGCAGATCGATGTCGTCGATCAGGGCCTGGGTCTTGAGGTCGATGTCCGGGCCGGACAGGTCCACCAGGGCGGCGGCGATGGCGGCCAGGTTGTAGTGATCGGCGCGCTTGAAGTGGCTGACCGACTCGGCGCGGAGCTCGATGCGGGCACCCTGTCCAGTGCCGGTCTTGTGAGCGGTCTTGAGCTTCTGCTCGGCCAGGGCGATCTGGCGGTCGGCCTCGGCGAGGCGCTCGCGGGCGGTGGCCATCAGGACTCGGTCCCCTCGGCGGCTCGGCGCTCCTTGCCGACGCGGGCCACGAGCTGGCCGATCGGCTCGTCATCGCCCGTCTCGTTCACGACCAGTGCGCCGACCATGCGGTGCTCGGTCAGCTCCCGGTACATCTGCTGGAGCCGCTGGAGTGAGGTGGCCGGGTGGACGGCCTCGTCGCGGTAGGAGCTGGCGTTGCGGACGTTCGCCTCGCCGCGCTCGTGCTGCTGGCCGGAGTCGGGGTCCTCAACGGGGACAAGCCCCGCATGGAACAGGAGCGTGCGCAGCGCGACGGCCTGCGCCTTGGCGCTGCCCTTGTCGCCGGAGTCGAGGGACTCGCCAGCGGCCATGACGTCGAGGTGGTCGCCGGCCGGACCGACGATCCGGTAGGTAACCAGCACCGTGCATTCGCGGGTCGCCTTGCCCGTCGAGGTCTTCGCGTCACGGTAGGACGCCGCGACGTTCACCGGCAGGACCAGCACGCCATGCAGGCGGCACGCCGGGCCGAACACGTTCAGGGCCATGTCGACGCCGCGGAACTTGTAGTTGATTCCGCTGGTGCCGCCCTGGTCCTTGCCGACGGCGCCGACGGTGGCCATGACGCGGGACCAGGCGACGTGGACGGGCACCCGTTCGGGACCCTCGGGTCCGGGCTCGGGGATGTGGGTGTCGGCCAGCTCGAACGGGGCGGCCGGGGCCGGATCGGCGGTGGGCGTGCTCTCGGCGGGGCGGTCGGTGGGGCGCGCCAGTTCGGCGGCGCGGTCGGCGAGGCTCATGAGTAGGGGATCTCCTTCAGGCGGTGCTGCTTGCTGATAGCGAGCTGCTTGCCGGGGGTCTGGGTGACGCACGCGGCGTAGGCGTCGGGGAACTGGTCGGCGAGGCGGGCGAGGTCGCACTTCTCCCGGCTGGTCGGCTTCAGCTCGTAGGCGATCTCACGGTTGAGAAGGGCGGCCTGCTTGTCGGCGAGGGCCTCGATCAGGGCGACCTTCGCGGCCTCCTTGCGCTTCTTCGCTGCGCCTTCCTCCAGGCGGGCGATCTCGTAGGCCAGGAGGTTTTCGCCCGCAGCGACGCCGAGGGCGTCGTACTCGTCGAGGTCGGCGCACCCGTCGCGGTAGGGGTGCAGCTGGTCGAACAGGTCGAGCATCGGGTCGACGGGCTCGGAACCGGTGAGCGCGGGGACGCGGCCGGCCTGGATGTCGGACCACAGCCGGTCGACGCCGGTCACGATGTCGGCGATCAGCGCGAGGTGGTCGCGGCGGCGGATGACGTACTGCCGGTACTCCTGGCCGCCGATCAGGCAGGCGACGTGGACGTGGTCGTAGCCGGTGACGTGGATCTGCCACAGCACCTGGGCCAGGACGTCATCGGGGATGCCGCGCTTCCACTTGCCCGCGACGTAGGCGTTGCGGGTCTTGATCTCCACACCGCACTGCTCGGGGGCGTCGTCGAGTGGGCAGGCCCGGGACAGCCGGTCGAGCGTGCACATCCGGTGGGGCGCGTCCTTGCGGGCGACCAGGCCGACGCGGCGGACGGTCGCGCGGTTGCGGCGTGCCCATTCCCGGGCGACGGTCTCTTCGAGGAGGGTGCCCCATAGGGCAGCTTCCCCGGCGTCGTCCTCCAGGGGCAGGAGCCCGCGCTTGTCGTAGTAGACGTGCTGGGCCGAACCGTGAGTCGACACGCCCAGGGCCGCGGCGACGTCAGAGGATCCGATGCCCAGACGGCGGGCGCGCAGCCAGTCGGCCCGGTCGGCAGACGCGGGGAGTAGCACCCGGTAGGGCAGGGTCTTGGCGGGGATGGTCACCACGACACCTCGGTCACGGCCTGAGCCACATCGAGGGCGAGCCTCGTTGCGCCGGGCTCGTCGCAGGTGGACAGACTGTCGTCGACAGTGGCGAGGTCCTTCACCTGACCGATCTCGCTGGTCAGCCAGTCGGCGATCTGCTCATCTCCGGGCAGGTTGCGGTGCCGGTAGACGGCGGCAGCGGCCTTGAGGAGATCGGCGGGTCGGCAGACGTGGGTACGGGGCTTACGGGTCCCGCGGTCCCAGCGGGCGCGACAGGCGGTGCACTCGTGGACGATGCTCACAGCGCCTCCCCGGGAACCAGCGCGGTCAGCGTGCAGTCGACCCGCAGCTGAGCGGCGGCCAACGCCTCGTCCGGGTCGGTCGTGTCCATCAGCGCGCACCAGAACGCGGCGTCGTCGGTGGCCATGTCGAGGATCGCGACCTCGCAGATCAGTTGCCCGAACGCGGTCAGCACGTCGTGGTCGCTGGCGTTGGTCAGTCCCGGGGCGATGAGGCGAACGAGGTCCACCAGGCCGCGCTCGGACAGGTGGGACAGGTGGCCGTCGACGGACCAGCGGGCATGGCGCACGAGCTGCTTGCGGCAGGCGGGCAGGAAGGTGGTCTCGGCGAAGGAGGTCATCGGTCGCTCCGGATGATCGCGACGGCTGCCAGCGTGGCCACGTCGGCGAGGGCGAACAGGACCAACCAGGCCGCGTAGTTTCCTGCGGTCCACTCCTTGAGCGAGTTGGCCACGAGGTTCATCGCGGTGAGGAGGAAGAGCACGGCGAGGGAGTTCCGGGGCATCAGCTGCTCACCTTCGGGAGGTAGTCGCCGAACGACGGGCACGGGGCAGGGTCCATGCGCTGGCCGCAGCGGCACAGGATGACGTAGGACTCCACCCAGCGCTGGTACTGGGCGGCCGTCAGGGAACGGCGGATGCGCGGGCAGGACTCGCACACGTACGGGCGGACGAGCGGGACGCGACCGGCGAGGACGCGCAGGACGTCGAGCAGCTGGGCGATCACTTCGCGCCGCCTGTCAGCTCGTCACTCAGCAGCTGCACCTGGACGGGCGTGAGCTTGCTGAGCGCGAGGCCGAGGTCCTTGCCGACGCCGACCTGCAGGTAGACCCGGTGGTCGTCGGTCTCGTTCTCGACCGTGATCACGGCGAGGCCATCGCGCAGGCGGACCGTCAGATCGTGGGTCTTGGCGGGGGCGTCGGCCGGGGCGGACGGCGGGGTCTCGCGGACCATGTCGATCGCCTGCTCGCCGGTCAGGTCCAGCTCGCGGGCCAGGTCATCGATCAGGCGGCACGACTTGAGCGTCGCGTCCGAGAGCAGGTTGCCCCGAGAGGCGGTCACGGCCTCCTCGGCGAGCAGCATCGCGGTGATCGCCTGGTTGCGGCCAACGGTGCGGTCGCCCAGCCAGGTGACGGCCCAGCCGCCGGGGCAACGGGTCGCGGTATGGGGGGTGACGTCGGACGTGATCACGTCGTCGGTGGGATGGATGGTCATGGTCTCTCCGGGAGGTAGGAGGGTCAGGCGGAGGTCAGGCAGCGGCGGCGCGGTACCGGGCGCGGAGGTCGTGGACCAGGACGATCAGCTCCTCGCGCGAGGGGCCACCGGGGACGTATGCCGCGTCGGCGATCTGCTCTGCGGTCTGGTAGGCCATGCGGGTCAAGGCACGGCTGTAGATCGCGGCGGCGGCGGTGATGGCCTCTTCGTAGGTGCAGAGCGGCGGGGCCATCAGAGGGCCTCGCCGAACAGCTCGCCCTGCCCGGACATCCGCGAGCGGAGTTCCTTGAGGCCCTTGGCAGTGATGCGGATCTGCCAGGTCGACTTGGATTCACCACTGTTCAGGTCCGTGTAGCTGCGAGGCCGGCGGACGAGCCGTCCGGCATCGACCTGGGCCTGGTAGGGCTGCTTGGTCTTGTCGGTCCACCCGATGTGCTGGAGGTAGTTCGACAGCCGGTTCTGCCCGGTGGTGATGAACGGGTCGCGGTCGAGGATCTGCGCGGCCTCTCGCAGGGAGTAGTCGCCCTTGGCGTCGGCGAGGATGTTCCACGCGTCGGCGGCAGGGCGGGCCTCGGTCAGTTCGGCGCGGGTCGCCTCGTGCGCCTCGTTCTCGTCGGCGAGCGCACGGAGCGCTTCGGCGAAGGAGCGGGGCAGCGCACGAACCGGGGCGACGGAGTATGAGCCGGTCTCGCGGATCTCCTTGAGGATCGCCTTGACCCTCTTCTTGATCGCCTTCGCCTCGATCTTCTGGCTGAGGAAGATGAGTTCCCACAGGCCATCCTCGAAGAGAACGATCATCTGCTGGGTTCCGCCAGGGGTGTCCACGGGGCGGATACCCTTCTCGTCCTCGTCGACGATCCGCGCGCAGCTTGCGGCATCGCGGTAGTCGAAGGACTTTGCGACGTCACTGGCGACAGCCCAGGGCGCGCCGTCCCCGTCCCTGCCGAAGCGCCACTTCGAGTCGCCGACGCTGAAGATCTGGAGTGCGGTCACGATTCCTCCGTCGGCTGGGTCGCGCCGTGCTGAGACTGATTGCGGCAGGTCGTGCGGAACGCCTCGTTCTGCGTGCCGCAGTGGCAGGTCCACATGGGCTGGCGTGCGGGCTGCGGGCTCATGCCGACTCCGGCAGGCCAAGGTCGTTGAGCGTGCAGCGCAGGACGGTCGCGATGCGGGTAAGGGTCGCGGGGGATGCGCCGCTGGTTCCGCACTCCAGCGCGGAGATCAACGAGGTGGACAGCCCTGTCAACTGCGCGAGCCGGACCTGGCTGAGTCCTGCCGCGATGCGCCTCTGCCGCAACAGGACCCGGTCGTACGGGGCGTGTCGCCCCTCTCGGCGAATCTGTCGGGTCTTCATACCCACAAGCTAGTACTGGTTTTGCCTGGTTACAAGTCTGAACAGGCTTTTTATCAGGTCATATCAAGTAAGTGCAGGTCAGAGCATGTGCGATTAGCCATGTTTCCCGCTTGCCACTATCACCTAACCCGTGTAGTCCAGTGAGAACCAGTGATGCATGATGGCCCCATGACCGATGACTGGGCCCGCCTCGCTGAGTACGTGGTGACCCGCCGAGCCGAACTCGGGATCACGCAGATCCAAGTCGCGCAGCGAGGGCAGATGTCACTCGACCGCGTGCAGTCGATCGAAGCCGTTAGGCGGCAGGGCGGCTATCGCGCCAACACACTCGCCGCGCTGGAGCGTGCACTTCAGTGGGAGTACGGCAGCATCAAGGCGATCCTTGCCGGGGGCGAGCCGACACCCTTCCATGAGGTCTTCGACGGCGATGGGGCCACGGCGACGGATGGCGTGCATGTGGCCGTCCGGCCAGAGGTCGCCAGGGCCAGCGCATCGGCCCACGATGCGACCGTGACGGCTCGCATGAACGCAACGCTCCCCGCCCTGCAGGGCGGCTTGACGGCCGAGGTCGAGGTGGACTTCGGCATCGGCGACACCCTGCCCTACCCCGACCCTCGCGACGAGGTAGAGCAAGAGGCGAACGAAACCTGGCAGGCCGCCAAGCTCCTTGAGGCAGTGATGCGCCGGCAGCGGAAGCGGCGCAAGCACAGGGACATCGACGAGGCTGGCTGACGATCTGATGGCACCCGGAACTCAGGGGTAGACAATCCGGAACCGTTCTGCTCTATACATTTGCGGCACATGCGTACATCTCGGATCGAACACGTGCCCAAATGCACCCCTTCTGCAAGTGCATTCGAGTAAGGGCTACCTATCTGCCGGTAAATACTTTCCGGTATCCGAACGCATTAGATCGGCGATATGTGCTCTGACCTGGCACTACACAAAAAAACAGACCGGTAAGATCATCTGGCAATAACCTCCGCATTTAAATCGAGTTTCGGACGATGCCGACATGGCCAGGACATATTCACAACCGAATCAGCAGCACCGAAGTACCCAGCACAACCTCGCGCCCCGATTAAAACGATCGTCTCCCCCCGTTGCGGATCACCAATCGGCGAGGCCCATTCCATCCAGGTTCCTGAGACCAGGAGGCCCGCTCTTGTCCCCCGTCAAGTCGACCGCTGCCGTGGTCGGCGCTATCGCCATCGCATCCGCGACCATCGCCGTTCTCATTGAGCGACACTTCCGGGCAGTGAAGAAGCTGCTCGGCAACCTCATGAAGATCGAGCGCGCACAGCTTCAGATCCTCACCGAGGAGAAAGGGCCGGACACGACCGGCCCCCAGCCGGTGCTGCGTGTCGTGAAGTAAAGCAACGGTCGCATCACAGACGGGACTGGGATGGCACCCCGCCGGAGGGGTCGCGCGTCACAGTCCCGTCATCCCTACCTCCCCGGGAGCGCGCGTGTACCCACCCCAGCAGCCCTATGCCCAGTACCCTCCACCTCCACAGCGGCGCTCACGGGCACCCATCGTGTTCGGGTGCCTGGGCGCGGCGGCCCTCGGCTTCGTCCTGCTCCTCGTGCTCGCGGCCCTGGTGAGCAACGGCACGCCGGAGCCGGCAGCCCGGTCGGCCGACGGTCCCGCATCGAGCAAGGCCAAGGAAGCCACGAAGGCGCCGGCCAAGAAGGCGGCCGCCGCGATGCCCTCGATCGGCGACACGGTAAAGGACGGCGATCTCTCCTTCACTGTCACCAAGGCCAAGCCAGGGCCGAAACGCATCGGCAATGAGTACCTCGGGGAAACCGCCCAGGGCAGGTTCTACTACGTGTATGTCACCGTGAAGAACCACAGCGATGAGCCGGCCAGCTTCTCCAGCTACGGCCAGAACCTGCTCATAGGCAATAAGCAGTACGCGGCCGATGCCACAGCGGCCGCCTACATCAAGGGCTCATCATCGCTGTTCACGCCGATCAACCCCGGCAATGAGGTCGACGGAATCATGGTCTTCGACGTCCCCGAGTCGGCGAAGCCCGCAGCGATCGAGCTACATGACTCGTCCTTGTCGCGCGGCGTGAAGGTCTCCCTGAACTAGCAGGCGGCAGGGCCCACCACTTCGACGCGGTGGGCCCTGGCCCGCCCGAACGAACCGGCAGAAGGACAGCAGCATGCCTCCCCAGCAGGACCTGATTCCCACCCTGGGCTACATCCGCGTCAGCCTCGCGCGCGAAGAGATGATCTCGCCGGAGATCCAGAAGAACACCATCACCGCATGGGCTGCCAGGGAAGGCCGGCGCATCGTCGACTGGGTCGTCGACCTTGACCAGAGCGGCCGGAACTTCCGCCGCAAGGTCATGCGTGCCATCGAGCGGATCGAAGCCCGCGAGGTTCGCGAGATCGCCGTCTACCGGTACGACCGATGGGGCCGGAACGCCGTCGAGTCCCTCGCCAACTGCAAGCGCGTCGAGATGGTCGGCGGCCTACTCCAGTCCGCGACCGAGCCGTTCGACATCGAGACCGGCATCGGCAGGTACGGGCGAACCAACGCCTTCGCCATCGCCGAGCTGCAGTCGGACCAGATCAGCGACGGCTGGAAGGGCGCACACCGCAACCGGGTCGAACGCGGCCTCACCTCGTCGGGTACGCCGCGGTTCGGGTACGTGCGGCTCGGCAGGGTACTCGACCCCTACGACACCGGCGGGCTGTCCCGGTGGCGCAGAGACCCAGACGATCCCCTCGGCGAACGCTACGAACCCGACTACGCCACAGGCACCGCCGACATCCATGTCGAGATGTACGACCTCTACCTGGGTCACTCGTTCCGGTGGCTCGTGTCCTGGCTCAACAACAGGAACATCACCAACGCCCGCGGCCGACCCTGGAACGACTCGACAGTCCGGTCCGTACTCGACTCCGGGTTCGCCGCCGGCCTGCTCCTGGTCCACTCCCAGAACTGCAGTTGCGGGAAGTTCGCCGCGTGCAAGAACAAGACGTACGAGCCCGGCGCCCACGAGGCCATCCTTGATGTGGACGCCTGGGCGGAGTACCTCGCCAAGCGCCAGTTCCGCGCGACCCTGCCACCGCGGGCACGGTATGCGATCTACCCCCTGTCCGGCCTGATCGCCTGCGGGCACTGCTTCGGGCCGATGACCATCTACTCCGCCGGCTACCCGACCTCGCAGCCTGGCTACGGATACCGCTGCTCTCGCTGGCTCCACAACCGGGACTGTGCGGATGCGGCATTCCCCCGTCGCGTGTGGGTCGAGGACGAGGTGCGGCAGCAGCTGGCGGAGTGGGCGGCCGATCTGGACGACAAGGCGACCATCACCGAGCAGTCCCGCCGGGCCGCGGCTTCAGCAGAGACCGACGCGCATCGGCTCACCCGCGCCCTGGCCGACAAGGACGCCGCCCTGATCCGGCTCACGAAACAGCGCGCCGAGGACACGGTCACCCCAGGTGCGGTGTACGACGCCACCCGGGACGAGCTGCTCGCCGACCGGGCCCTGATCGAGGCGGAGCTGGGCCGCACGCAGACGACGGCCGTGGTCAACGCCCAGGACTTCGCCCCGCTCCTCGCCGAGCTGACCGCCGGGTGGCCTGCGCTGTCTGCAATGGATCGCCGGGACATGCTCGCCAAGATGATCCGACATGTCACGGTCCGGCGGGTCGTTGGCCAGGAGCTGGCCGTCGAGGTGACCCCCGTCTGGGATTCATGCGCCTGTCCGCGCTGCGAACCCACTGGTCAGACGCGTGTTCTTTCGGAGTAGATGCTGACGAACATCGCCGCGACGAAGACCACGCTGACCGCGATCTTTGGGGAGACTCGTTGCAGCATC
>WUUC01225321.1_pt1 | contig 40813 bp, 72 predicted proteins | sample 6278441 | NCBI WGS metagenome assembly WUUC01 (sample SAMN13675441, study PRJNA597444) | soil metagenome | isolation source: soil | place: USA: Washington | collected 2017-10
AAGGCGTATGCGGTGCTGGCGTCAGAGTCGCGGCAAATCGTCATGCAGCGCGCGACGTTGTTGGCTGATGCGCGGATCATCGCCGACTTTGACATCAAGGCGCAGGAACGGCATTTGCGCGATAACGCCGAGGACTTCCGCTACTGCATCCGTTACGACACCAGCATCGGCAGGGCGAGCTACAAAGAGGACTACGCGGCGAAGGCTCTCTCGCATATCTGCATGCTCGCGAGCGGCGAGGGTCGAAAGGTTTTCCTATCCGGCGCCGGAGCAGATGAGATCCTGTCCGACTACTCACTGATTCCGATGCAGTCTGAGTTCAAGGGCCGATTCCCCGACAAGCTCGAGCCGTGGGCGAACTTCAACGACTCGTGCATGTATTCGTACCTCGGCAAAGAGGAACTTGTGGGCGGCTCTTGGGGTATCGAGACTCGCTACCCTTTCCTCGATGCGGAGTTTGTCCAGGCGTTTCTTTCGCTCACGCCGGAGCTCAAGAACAAAAACTATAAGGCGCCATTATTCGAGTACTTGAGCAAAAACAACTTTCCATTTGAACGTGACCGTAAAATCGGCTTCGCTATAGCTGCATGAGAACGATACCTCTTACGCAAGGTAAGGTTGCGATAGTTGATGACGACGGCTTCAACGAGTTAAATGGTCACAAATGGTACGCGCTGCGCAGCGGCAACACTTTCTATGCTGTACGAAATGGTCAAAGAGAGGGTACGCGGCTTATCAAGATGCACCGAGTAGTGCTACAAACTCCGCCTGGGTTACTGACCGATCATGTCAACGGAGACGGACTTGATAACCGAAAGGCTAACCTTCGGCACTGTTCACATGCACAGAACGTACATAACACACGGCTGAGTAGAACGAACACGTCAGGCTACAAAGGCGTGCATTGGGCTAAATCGTGCAATAAGTGGGCGGTTACGTTCATGGCCTTTGGGGAGCGACACTACTTTGGCTGCTTCGACGATAAAAGGGCGGCCGCTGAGAAATATAATCAGGAAGTGATGCGGCTACATGGCGCGTTCGCGAAATTGAACGAGATCGCCGCATGACGTACAAGATGGACAGTTACCGGAACACCGTTCCGATGCTGGAGTACCCAATTCGTCTTGATGTGGGCGCGGGAGCCTATCCGAAGGAAGGCTTCGTCCGGCTCGACTTCGATCCGTGCGGCGGGGCAACGGACATCGTGTGGGATATCGCGATTTGCGGTATCCCGTTGCCGAACGGGAGTGTGAGCGAGCTCCACACCTCGCACTTCCTCGAGCATTTACTACCGACCGACGCGCATTTCGTTTTGCAGGAGATGTGGCGGGTTTGCGCGAACGATGCCGTAGTGACAATCCGGTTGCCGCATGCCGATACGCCGGAAGGAAAACTTCCGTGCCATTACTCGCAGTGGAACGAGGACAGCATGCGGGCCATCGGCCAGTGGTTCCCGTTGCCCGGGCATCCGGACTACAACGGCAATTACTGGAACATAACGCGGGTGTGGCGCGAAAGCTATCACTTGTGGGCAACCTATTCGATTGTGAAGGGTGCGCCGGTATGAGGCTGTTTGTCGTCAATTACCGTTTTCTGTTCTGCGGCGATGTGTTCACTGATGGCTTGCGCCATGCCGCAGCCGATCTTGGGCTGACGTACGAAGGCGCGTATTGGGACGATCCAGATTTACCGGGGAAGGTGGGTCGCTTCCGGCCTGATCTGTTATTTGTTGTTCACGGTCGCAAGTTAACCGGTCGATGGGGCGCTTGGTTATGTTCACAACATCCGGCCGCCGTCTGGCTGGTCGATGAACCTTACGAAACAGACGACACGGCGAGTTGGTCATGTCTGTTCGACACGGTGTTCGTGAACGATCCGAGCACGCTCCACCGGCACCGCAACGCCCACTACCTGCCGATGTGCTTTGATCCTCACGTGCACCGCGACATTGGTGCAGAGCGCATCTACAAAACCGGCTTCGTCGGTAACTATAGTCCGACGCGGGCGCGGTATCTGTCGGCGCTTGCGGATGGCGGCTTGCTTGGATACGTCGTTGGCGAGCGTTGGCGAAACTCACCGCTGCAATCGTTCATGCTCGACGGTAACGTATCGGCAGAACGGACGGCTGAGTTATACCAGCAGACCGAGATTGTCGTGAACGTGTTCCGCGACAAGCACAACTACAACGCGCAGAAGATACAAGCCGTGGCGATGAACCCGCGTATTTACGAAGCGCTGGCGTGTGGGGCGATTGTCGTGTCGGAGCGGCGTAAGCGGATGTTCCCGTTTGTGCCGCAGTTCGATACTCCAGATGCGTTGGTGGATACAGTGCGGCGTATTAGCGGCGCGGCGTCACCGCGACTTAACGAGGCGCTGGCCGGGCACTCTTATGCTGATCGGCTCGTTACGGCGATGAAGGTTTGCGCCCACAACAACCAAGAGGCGGCATATGCCTGATTTTCCGGTTACATCGAGATCAACTGACGCAACGGTCGATTTCACGGTGTCTGCTCCGTTCGATGGAGATGGCGTTGCGGTCGACTATTACGAAGAGTCAATATCTGTCCTGCTGCACAACCGAAGCGAGGCTCGCTCATACGGCGAGCGTGACGCGCTCTATCGGGTTGACTCCGGTGAGTGGATGAGGCTGGCTCCCGGCGCCAAACAAAGCGTGGCTGTCGATATGGCAACGCAGACGCTGACCATGAAGTTGGCGCAATTCGCGGCTGCCGCATCTATCCGCATGATCGCGGCCGGGCCGGCTAGCGGGTTGTATGTCGGTGATGATGAATTGGAGAGTGGCGGCGTCGATCCCGAAGCCCTCGCCGCGCTGGGGGTGTATCCGAGCAGCGTTCGCGAAACGGATTGGCTGACATTCACCAATGCACAATTCAAGGCGCTGCCCTCAACGCCGCTTGACATCCTGGCCGTGCCGGATGGTTCTCTTGTGGCGGTTAATCGCGCGATTCTCGTCATTGACGCTCGCGCAGGCGAGTACACCAATCTCGGCGCGGCTAGCGGCGGCCTGACAAATCTCTGGCTGTCCGGCGGCATTCCGAACATGTACTTTTGCGACAGCGGCGAGATTAGCAACACAATAGCCCTGCCGACTATCACCGTGTTTTATGGATCACTCAGGCACAAGGCGGTACTGGCAGGCAACACCGATGCGGTTAACGGCGTGTATGAAGTGGGGGAGGTTATCCCGCGACAGGCGTGGTATTCGAGTGCCTCGACCACGCTGGACCCGATCATACTTTCTGCTGAGAACTACACCGCAGAGTACGGTGCCAGCCTTGGCGATTTCACTGGTGGGCACGCTTCCAACTCGGTCAAGGTCAAACTGTATTACGAGTTGATCGCGTTATGAAGAAGACCCTGCTTTCATTTATTGCTGGTGTTGCGCTGGCGCTTTCCATCGGCCTTTATGCTGCATCGAGCAAGATCACCGGGTTGACGAACCCGCTCGCCGAGGATTTGAACGCCGCTGGACGTTGGATTTACAACGCGCAGGCGGTCTATACCGCGAACCTGTTCAGCCTCGGCACCATTTTCGTCGGCGACATCGGCTACAACGGCATCATTCAGTTGTCGGACGTGCAGACAGCCAACGGCCCCGCTGTTATGGCGGGCGCTGATGATCCATCGCTTGTTGAACAAACACTAGTGCCGCAGGGCTCGATCTATCTGCGACGGAGCGGCGAGTTGTGGATGAAGCACGGACCCGGCCCGCTCGACTGGCATCGCATCGCGCCGTAAACCTAAATGACCATCCGTAGCGCAATTCCAACAATCAAAGTCATCACGCCTCCTGAGTTTGAGCAATGGACACTGGCCGCGGCACGTCTTGAGTGTCGGATCGATGCCGACGAAGAGGACTGCCCGCCGTCGCATCCGCTCGATCCGCTGATCCTCGAAAAGATCCCAGCCGCCCGCGAGTATTGCGAAGAGTACCTCGGGCGAGCCCTTGCGCCACAGGTGATCGAGGTCGCGCTGGACGCGTTCTACACCTCTGATCAGGTATCGACTGCGGCCATCGAGCTACCAATGCCGCCGGTTATCGAGATCGTCTCGGTGATCTACGTCGACGCTGACGGTAATGAACAAGAGATGGATGAGGACGCCTACCGGCTCGACAACTATCAGGAGCCTGGATGGCTGCTGCCTGCCTACGGCACGACATGGCCATCGGCCTACGCTGTAGCGAACGCGGTCAAGGTACGGTATCTGGTCGGGTACTCGATTCAAGGTGATTCGCCGGAAACCAACCCGCTGCCGTGGAAGTATCGCGCGGCAATGTCAGTTCTCCTGCAAAGCATGGTGCACAACGGCGGGGCTCCACAACCGGACGCGGTAAAGGCGGCGGAAAATCTCATGCAGTTGACGCGGGTCCGGATGCCATTCTGATGTCGCCACTCCAGCCGGGCGAGTGTAGGCATTGGGTGTTCTGCGATCGGCCGAGCGTTGCGGACAATGGTGAAGTGACCGGCTTCGTGCAGGCGTTTCGGTTGTTGTGCAAGATCGAACCTATAAGCGGGCAAGAACTATTACGCGGAAATCAGATCATCGCTGAAGGTACAACGCGCATTCGGTGCTTTTGGTCGCCACAGGGCGCGCGGATAACGGCGCTGTGGCGGTTGCGGCATGCAAGTATCATCTACAACATATCTGGGCCGCCGGCGCATATTGAATTTGCGCGACGAGAGATCGAGATCATAGCGAGGCACGGCGCCAATGCCGGGTGAGTTCGTTCGCATCGATGGTTTGCGCGAGTTAGGCGAGGCCATGCGGACATTGAGTGCCGACGTTCAACAGCGCGTCTCGCGACAAGCTACAGGGGCTGGCGCGGCGGTTGTGAAGAACGGCGTCAAGAAGCAGTTACGCGCCAATCCTACGGTCGATACAGAGCTTCTACTGCAGAACATCGTTACCAGAAAAGTATCGAAGTCAAAGACGACGCTTACCAGCGAGCACGTCGTTACTGTACGGAAGAAGGACTATCCGGCACAGCGCGGAAAGAGCAGACGCAATACGCTGCAGGTCGCGATTTATAAAGAATTCGGTACGGTGAAGATGTCGAAAGAGGCGTTTCTTCAACCTGGCTTTGACTCCACCAAGGAACGCGCCGCACAGATTATTGCCGATCGGCTGAGAAAGCGCATAGAGGCTGTGCGGAAGTGAGCCACGAAACAGACCTAGAGGCGCTGCTAAAACCTCTGGTCGGGAACCGTGTTACCGCCAATACCTTCGCGCAGGTGGTCACGCCTATATGGCCGGCCATTCGTTACACATTCAGTAATACGCCGCTTGTTGATTCGCTCGGCGACGGCGACGATGAGACATCGGAGCGCAGCGTTCAACTTGATGTTGTGGCGGTCAACGACTCACAGGCTCGAGCATTGAGGCTTTCGGTAATGGCCGCGATGAGAACGTTCGATCCGCCGGCCATCCTTGATAACGACTTCTCGACGTTCGACGACGAGACGAAGACGCACCGCAAGATTTTGCAATATACCTTTCATGGCTCGACCTCGTAGTAAAGGCAACGCGCCGACTTGGCGAGCATTCCACCGAGGCCGCGAAAGCGGCTTTTTCTTTGTTAGGAGATCGTCATGAGTGGTCCGCGCTATAAATTCCAAGGTACAGGGTTCTACGTGTTGCGTGAGTTCGAGGACGAGTGTCCGGATTTCGCGATCACGGACGTAACGAACGCTAATCCGGTGGTAGTCGAATCAGCGGATCACGGCCGCGCGACCGGCGACGTGATTTATGTCGAGAGCGTTGGCGGCACGCTCGAGATAAACGATCGAGCGTACATCATTGAGGTAATTGATGACGATACGTTCAGTCTCGTCGGCGTCAACTCGACGAATTGGGGCACATACACCAGCGGCGGCACATTCCAAGCCGGAGCGTGGTCCGAGTTCTGCTCTACCGGATGGAACCGTACAGGCGGATCGCGAAGCCAGATCGAGGCCACTGACTCATGCTCGACTGAGCAGGAATTCGAGGGCGGGCTAGCTGGGCCAGGGACGCTCCAATTGTCGTTCAACTGGGCGCCGAAGACGAGCACCGCGCAAGTCGCGCTTGCTGAGTGGGAGGAATCCGGTGACACGATGGCGGTTAAGCTCGTTCTCCCAAAGAACGGCGGCACCGTTGTGCGTACAGGCTTTGTGCAGCAGACATCCGAACAGGCCGGCGTTAACGGCTTGTGGACCGCCAGTGCCAATATTCAGTTGAGTGGTAAGGGTCTCGTCATATGAGCGACCCGCTACTACAAAAGGCGCGGGAAAAAGCGGAGCGAGTCGAGAAGCCGGTCGCGGTTGACGTGGCCGGCATTGGCGAGCTCTATGTTCGCCCGCGTCTCATGGGTGAACGTGATGCGGCAGATGAGGCCGAGCAGAAAGGCGACTACGACGCGGTATGTCTCAACGTCGCCCGTCTCCTGTGTGAGCCTGACGGAAAGCGAAAGCCGGATGACGCGATACGCGAGTGGGCGAGTGTATTTATGAAGCTGCCACAAGGCGACATCGTGAAGATTGGCAACGCTGCCGATGGCAACGCAGGAGCCGCGCCGGGAAACTGACGCCTCGCCAAGAGTTGCAATGCGAGCTCGGCATTGCTCTGGGCCGCACTCTTGGCGAGTTATCTGGAATCACTGAGCGCGAGTTCGGTATCTGGCGCGCCTATCGATTGAAGCATCCCCTCCCTTCCCGCAAGACGGAACTCTACCTCGCCCAAATCGCCATGAAAATCTCGCAATCAATGGGCACTGAGAACGCATCTCTACGCGATTACCTCCTATTCGAGCCACCCGATGACGCTACAGACGATGTCGATATTGAGGCTATGCGACAAGGGATGATCGACTGATGGCAAATTCGTTAGGATCGCTTGTCGTCAGCCTCGGGCTAGACGCTGCCGAGTTTACCCGCGGCATGACTAAGGCAGAGCAGCAGAGTGCGCAGTTTGCTCGCAAGATGGAGTCGAACTTTAAGTCGGTAGCTAGGTTCATTGCGACGCTTGGCGTTGGCGCGATTATCGCCAAATTCACAACCGACACGATCTCCGCGGCATCGGCCTTGGATGACTTAGCGGATGCGACGGGCTCCAGCGTAGAGAACCTTTCGAAGCTCTCAAACCAGGCGAAGATATCGGGTACTTCGTTCGAGACGCTGCAAGGGCTTGTCCTGAAGTTGACTGCGGGGATGGCGGGCGCGGATGACGAATCGAGCAATGTTGGGCGCGCCCTCAAGTTCCTCGGCGTCAACGCGAAAGACCCTGCAGAAGCCTTGCAGCAGGTTGCGGTAGCGCTCGATAAGTACGCGGACGGCATAGGTAAGGCGGCGCTTGCTCGTGACCTGTTCGGCAAGGGCGGGCCAGCATTTCTCGGTACGTTGAAGGACATCGCTAATCTACAGGACGTGCAGGCGACGGTCACTGGACGACAGGCAGCAGAAGCGGAAAAGCTAGAGCAGGCATGGCGTCGACTGAGTACGGAAGGGTCGGCGCTTAAGAATATGGTCCTGTCTTTGACGGCTCCTGTCGCTGACTTGATCGAGCAAATGCGCGAAGGCATAAAGATTGCCGGTGGCTTCGGTAATGCCTTGCGTTTGTTCTCTACTTTACCAATGGTCGGCAGCGTCAATGACGCCGCTGATGCGCTGGCGAAAATAAATACTCGCATTCAGGACATCGAGGCCGGAAAGGGACTGGAGGGCGTTACCGCGCGACTGACTGGGCAGAAGGCACGCATCGTCGCTGACCTGAACAAACAGCGCGCGTTTTTGGAGCTACAACTACGGCAGCAGATCGACGCCGCAACCGGCAAGAAAGGCGGAGCCGCTGACGATCTAACGGTCAAGCTTCCGGCCGCCTATACGGGCAGCAAGGATAAAGACGCGGCGAAGATGGCGAAGGGCGTCGACGAGTTCGCTCGCGCACTCGAAAACATCCGCAAGATGGCCGCGGGCGCACAAGTCGAACTCAATGCGCTGGCGGACGGCACCGAGAAACTGACGCACGCCGAGAAGGCGTTAGCGCAGCTACAAGCCGATGACGTTTGGCAGAAGTTCAACGAGACGCAACGCCAGCAGTTGGTCAGCGCCTATCAACTGGTCGCGGGAATCGAAAAGGAAACCGAGGTCGTCAGAAAGCGCCGCGAGGAATACGACAAGCATCTGCAAACGCTGCAAGATCAAGCGGAGCACGAAGTTAAGACGCGCGCCGCGATCAAGGCCAGCGTGGCTGACTACGAGCAACAGAACGATTCGCTGCGCCGCTCTATCGCGATCATCGGTCAAAGTGACCTCGCACATCAGAAGCTCGCCGCAACGCTGGATTATGAGCATCGGCGCCGGGAAATATTGGCGAAGGATGTTATCGATCTGGAGCAACTTAGTAAGCTCGAACAAGCCTACGCGGAGCGGCAGAGCCTGCTTGAATCTCAAGACGCAGCAAACAAGCAACTAGCGGAGACGCAAAAGAATAAGCAGTTCGTGGACGATTTGGCGGGAGCATTTACCAATGCCGCAGAAGAGGCCATCGTGATGGGTCGTTCGTTCAAAGACGTGATGAAGGGACTCGAGCAAGACTTGCTGCGAATCATCACGCGTCGGCTCGTTACTGAACCGCTCGGCAACGCGATCAGCGGAATGCTGGGCAGTGCATTATTTGGAATGGCCGGGGCTGGCGCTGCCGGGGCTGGCGCTATGGGTGCTCCAATGGGCGGCCCCATCGGGGCCATGATGCCGAGCTACGCATCCGGCACGAATTACCATCCTGGCGGGTGGGCGAAGGTGCACAAGGATGAGGTAGTCAACCTGCCGCGCGGCGCGCAAGTTGTCTCGAACGAGAGATTGCTAGAGAAGCGTGGCGAGCGCACAAGCGTCACGCAGATCACCATCAATCAGGCTCCTGGCGTATCTCGCAAAACCGGAATGCAGGCGGCCGACGAAATGACCCGCAGACAATTGCAGGCGGGGCGGATCAGGTAATGGCCTTTCGCGACGTTCTGCTCGATAAGGCAATAAGTTTTGGCGCGCAGGGCGGTCCTGAGTGGGGTCCGGATGCGGTCGCTATGACGGAGTCTGGAGACGAGTCGCGAGAGAACACGAAGAGCATGGCTCTCGGCGAGTGGACGATCAGCTACAACGCCAGACGGCCAGCCATATGGCGGCGCATGCAGGACTTTTTCTACGTCATTGCGCAGGGGCGTGCAAACACTTGGCCGTTCTATGATTGGCTCGATCACGATTGTCTAGCGAGCGAGTCACAGCTAACCGTATTGACCGCCAACACGACGTGGCAGATGTACAAGCGCCGGTCTTTGGGCGGGCACACCTACGATCAGAAGATAGTGCTGCCGCTCGTGGCGCAGACGACAGTGGCCGGCGGTGGCAATTATTCCGTTGCCAGAGCGACAGGGATCATCACGCGCAATTCCGGAGCGAACCCGACGGGCTTTGTCTGCCGAGAGTTTCACAAACTATGCCGCATGGATATGACTCGGCTGATCCAGACGTTTGAAACAACGACAGAGCGGATGGTGACAAGGTCTGACGGCTCAACCGAGCGTCTTTTGATCGTCAGTTATGCAGGCATTCCGGTAAAAGAAATACCGCTCACCTCCGCGTGAAATCTACACCGCTCCCGTTGCTCGCGTACTTCGCGCAGCCGGGGCACAAGTGCGCCTATTGCCTGACGCTTACTATGGCGGATGCAAGCGTAGTTGTTCGCGGTACGGCGTGGGACAAAGACCTGACCATCAGCGCGCAGACGTACTCGCACACGTCTGGCGGGGCTGTATCAGACATCGAGCAAACGTCGGCACTATCCGTCGACAACGCCGAGTTACGAGCGAACTTCGATGCAGTAACGGCAGAGGACATCAAGGCCGGTCTGTGGGACTACGCCTCATACGAGTTCTTCCGGGTTAATCCGGATGACACGAGTATGGGCAAGGACATCATCCTGACCGGCAACGTCGGGCAGTGGACTATCAGGCGTTTGGACTTCGTTGCGGAGCTCCGCAGCAGGCTCCAGAAGTTGCAGCAGAGCTTCGGCCGTCTCGTCTCTACCTTGTGCCCATACCGGACGTATGACGGCGACTGCGGGCTCGACGTTGCCGACTGGACCGAGACCGGAAACCTCGACAGTGCATCCGATGATGGCCTGACGCTCTATGCATCAGACCGTACCGAGCCAGGCCCGGCTGGCGGTGTCGACATCACGGCCATAACCGCAGACGGCGCCGAAACAATAATCACTACCGACACCGCCCACGGTCTGCTCGACGGGCAGTCGGCTTACTTCTCCGCGATTGATGGGCCGGTTGCTTTGAATGGTCCGGTTACTGTCCGCGATCCTACGGCGTTCACCTTCCGCATCGCAATCGACATCACGGATACCGCTGCATACCCCGCCTACGTTGGGGATGGTGTCGTGACTCCTCTAGGGGCTGAATCCGGTTACTACGACGGCGGGACGATCACGATAACGAGCGGTGGCGTCACGGTTACGCGGGAGATCAAAGCGTTCGTCCCCGGTCAACTCACGCTCCATGAGGCGTTCCCGTTCGCGCTCACGACGGACGCCTACTCGATCACTGCGGGCGATGACCATACATGGACAACGTGTCGGGTCAAGTTCGCGAATAAGCGCTTCGGCGGTTTTCCGTCCGTCCCCGGCAACGATCACATCATGCAAGTTGGGCGGCAGCAGTGACGGTAGAGATTATCAATCGTCATTGTGTTGTCGCTGCCGGGCAATCGTGGATTGGCACGGCATACCGCCATCAGGCCGGAGTCAAGGGTGTCGGCTGCGACTGCATCGGGCTCATTGGTGGCGTTGGGTTGGACTTGGGCTTTCCGTCCGCTGTTGAGTGGTCGCGCGATCCGGCGATGAAAGGATACGGCCCCGTACCGAACCCCGGCATGCTGCTGGCCGCTGTTGCGAAGTACCTCATTCCGATCCCCGACGTAGCCGATGCAGGTCTAGGCGACATCCTGCTTCTGAGATTCGACCGCGAGCCGCATCACTTCGCGATCATCTCTAGCGTCGCGCCGTTGCGGGTGATCCATGCCTACGCGTCCGCGCGGAAGGTTTGCGAGACACCGATAGATGGTTATTGGCGGCAGCGCGTGAAGTGGCGCGATTTGATTATGAGCGCGTGGCGTTACCGAGAACTTAACTAATGGCCGTCCTAGCTATTGGTATAGCAGGCGCGGCCGCGGGCGGTTACGCGGCATCGGCTTTGTTTGGCGCGGCAGTGATCGGCGGAATGAGTGCCGTGTCGATTGGCGCCGCAGCTGGATGGATCGGCGGACAGATGCTCGGGAACTCGTTGTTTCCGGAGCAGGTCAACGGGCCGAAACTCCAAGACTTACACACGCAAATCTCGAGCTACGGCGGATTTATCCCCCAGGTATGGGGCCGCTTCCGGCTCGGCGCAAATATCGTCTGGGCAACAGACCTAGAGCCGCACGAGAACACGACTGGAGGTAAAGGCGGCGGGCCAGAAGTCACGACAACCACATACACCGCCAGCTTCGACGCCGTCATTTGCCGCACGCCTCACAGCGGCACGATTCGACTACTCAGGATATGGGCTTACGGTCGTCTGATCTACGACAACCGGACGGGAACTGCTGTCACTGGTTCCGAACTGCCGTTCGTGTTCTACGACGGCAACGACGACCAAGAGGCCGATCCGACCGAAGAGTCGATCATCGGTGCGGGGCTGGTCCCTGCCTACATCGGTGTTGCGCGGGTCGTCTTTACCGATCTCGATCTAAGCGAGTTCGGCAACACCATCCCGCAGTTGAATTTTGAGGTCAGCACTGCTGTTGACGAGCAGCCGTTAAGTCGGTCTGCGGCGTTCGAGGTCATCGTTCCGACCGCTAATCCATTAACGGATCATCGGTCGGTCGGGTACGACGAGGACGGGAATATCGTTGTGGCGTATTGGGTGACGGACAGCGTCGTTACTCCGAATTACCTTGCCACGGCAACGACGTGTATCTGGCGCGTCAAGGTGTACGACCCCGACGGCACTCTTCTATCGACAACCGACACCGATGAAGAGACGGCAGACGCGATACCGTCGAGCGCGAATATCTTTCTTTGCCGCAACGAGCCCACGCTGTCGTATGTCAGGGGGTTGTATCTCGCTGTCGCTGCCGGCCGATGGTTTAAAAATGGCGTGATGATCAATACGCCGGTCGACGCCGGATTCGGTAGCAGCTACTACTCGGTAAATGAGGAGTTCGTCTATCACGACGGCAACGTGTTCGCTGTTGCCGGGAACGCGGACGCTTACCTTGTGCGCTACCCGGCGCCATCAGCTGTTCCAAACCCCACCTACGACGCACGGATAACGCTTGCCACGGGATTCGGCCACGCGTTTACGCTGACGGTCAGCACTGATGGTTTTATCTACGTCAACATCGATTCCGAGCTTCGCAAATACGACACTAATTTAACTCTGCTCCAGACGTGGGACACATCGTCCGGAGTTGTGCCGGTTGGCGTGTTCCCGCGTGGAGGCTGGTTCGTTTGCGGCGACAAGCTGCTGCTACGCAAGATCAATGTCGGCTCAGACGGCGACTACGTCTTGTACCAGATGTTTGACGACCCGGTTGCGTGGGTCGAGCTCGCGCGCATTCCATTGGTTGACTCTACCCCGCCGCTCAACGGGCAACTGTGGAGCCTTGGCGACGGGATGTGCTTGGTTGAAGACGGTTTGCTGTCGGTGTGCTTTATCGACACAGCGACCGTTCTGCACGGCGACATCGTTGCGGATGTCTGTGAAGAGTGTGGCTACGATCCGAGCGAATACGACGTAAGCGAACTGATTGACCGTGAGATTGGCGTGGCGACGACGGGCATCGGATCAGGGCGGGCGTTCATTGAAAGCCTCATGCCGCTACGGTTCTACGATGCCGTAGATTCGGATACCGCGACCAAGTTCATCAAGCGTGGGAAGCCTTCGGTGGTAACTATCCCTGCCGGCGATCTTGCTGCCAGAGGCGAGAACGAAGAGATCCCGGCGAGGCTTCAACAAGTCAGGGGCGGCAACGATGAAGAGTATCCGTCGACGCTCTACTTCCGGTACTACAACGCGAACGGTGATTATCAGATGGGCGTCCAGCCGTGGCGCCGACAGACCGGCAATTCACTGATCGTCCGAGAGATCAGCGCGGCAATGGTTCTGACTGACGCGGACGCCAAGCGGATAGTCGACAGCCTCGGGGCAAATATCTGGAACGAGCGCGACGCGTTCTCGTGGTCAACGACTCGGGATTACCTCGGCTACGAGCCGACCGACGTGCAGACGGTGGAAGGGATCGAGCTCCGAGCGACCAAGAAACACGAGCGCATGGCGGAAGGCGTCATCGCGTGGGAAGGGTTTAAGTCTCGCCCGGGCGTGTTCGTGCAGACAGGTGTCGGCGGCGCGTCGGAGGGCATCGAAGAACAGACGATACCGGAGCCGCAGGACACAGAAGCCCTTGTTCTCGACATCCCATTACTACCGGACCCGGATCGCCAGTCCGTCGTCTACGTGCCGATGCAGGGGGCTCTAAGGCGTTCGTGGCGCGGCGCGGCGTTGATGAAGTCGAACGACGGGACGAACTACAGCACGCTTCTCACACAGACATCGCCGGACTCTATCGGCGCAACGACGACGGCCCTCGGCAATCATGGCGGGCCGGCGTTTGATGAAGCCAACATCCTACGGGTTCGCATGGGACCTGGAGCGGCGGCTTTGACGAGCTCCACACGGGCGGGAGTCTTAGCCGGCGCGAACCTGTGCGCGATCGGCGCCGAGAACGGCGGTTATGAACTGACCCACTACATCAATGCGGACTTGGTTGACGAAGAGGACGACGGATCGAGGGTCTACGACGTAAGCCGGTTTCTTCGCGGGCGTCGTGGAACGGAAGCGTTCAAGCGCGGGCATGTTATTGGCGATAAGTTCGTTGTACTGCCGGCGCACACAATCCTCGACGTTCCGATGTACGACATCGGCAAGACGCGGCAATACAAGGCCGTGACTCTTGGTCGGTCGCTGGCAAGCGCAGACCCGATCGAAGTCAGGCACGCGGGCATATCTCTGGCGGCACTGGCGCCGATCAACACGGCAGCAGGTTTCGATGGCGACGGCGACTGCCTGATGCAGTGGGACAGACGGTCGAGGATCAGCTTCGGCTGGCTCCCTGGCGTTCCTCAACCGTTGGGCGAAGAGACGGAGCGGTATCGCATCCGGATATTCGCTGACGGCACGAAGCAGGTTGTTCTGCGAACTGATTACTCCGACACCGAGGAATACACGTACCTCGAGGCGGCCCAGACGACCGACTTCGGCGCGCCGCTCACGGTTCCGCCTGCGTGGGACGTTGCCCAGAAGTGCCTGACCGGATGGGGTTGGACGAGCGACGGCGGACGGCCGACGTTGCTGACTGAAGACTTCCCCGGCTACGTGCCGCCGAATCCAGCGCCTACCGACACCGAGTTCTACGTCAATAGTACGATGCCTTGGGTGTCAGGTTCGATTGTGAACGCCTTAACGCTGGCGCCAAACCAGACGTGGGTGATTGCGATCCCTGTCGGCATGACGCCGACGACGCTCAATGATTACGTGAGCCTGATCGCGAACGAATACACCGGGGCACCCATCCCGCGCATCTTCACCTTCTCGCCAATCCCCGGCGACTTTGCGCCGCAGCCTAGACCGTATGCATACAACCTCGAAGGCACGATGTATCCGAGCGTGGCTTTTCAAGTTGAAGACGATCTCGATCCAGGCTTCCCGGTAGTGCCTGCCGGCGACACTTGGTACTTCAATATTCGCACGCTGCCGACGAATTACGCAACGTGCCCGATGCGGTGCTCTATTGCTAACGTACCCTAAAAATGGCCCATTCGACTACAAACATTGATGTCGTTGACGAACTGCAAGACGGTATTGTCGAGCTCATCAACGAGAACTTTGACGCCGGATCGCAGGCCATGTTCGGCGGCCGACACGGGTCCGCTTGCGTTGCGCTGACCTTTGCAGTCTACGGCGGCATCTCGCCGCTATCCGGGGCGTTCATTGCCAATCAAACGTTCTCGCTGACCAACGCTGCGACGAACTACATCCGACTGAATCGCGATGATACGTTCACGGTCACGACTAGCGAGCCGTCAGGGTGGCCTACAGCCTTAGCTGATGGCGCATGGCCGGTCTACGACTGCGTCTGTGCGGGTGGAGTCGTCACTAGTTACAACGATCGCAGGCGCTTCGGTGCTCCTCCGATCCTCGGCATTCCATACGCCTACTCGAGCACGACCGCATCAGCCGATCCTGGCAGCGGAACGCTACGCCTGAACAACACGACGCTCGCCAGCGCTACTGCTCTATACATCAGCGAGACGGACGGACTCGGGCGGGCGATTGCGGTATTGATCGCAACGTGGGACGACGGCGCGGCCAAGGCCCAGTTGACGATCAGCAAGACGAGCGATCCGACCAAGTTCGCAATCTTCAACGTCACCGGCACAAACACGGACAACGGGGCGTGGGATACGGTCAATCTCGGTTATGTGACCGGCAGCGGTGCGCTTGCCAACGGCGACGCAGTGACCATCACGCCGCTCATGGCGGGGCCGGCAGCGAGCATTAGCGGCACTGGTTTCGCCTTCGTCACGGCAGGCTCCATAGACGCAGCGGCAAAGACAGCCACAGCAGCCACGGCATTGCTTGATGCCGTTGTCGGTGACGCAGGCGCGGGGGGCACAAAGGGGCTTGTACCTGCGCCGGCCGCAGGCGATGCAGCAGCAGCGAAGTTTCTGAAGGCGGACGGTACGTGGGCCGCGCCTCCCGCCACGTTCTCAGGCGGCACGCTTACGAGTACGTTGACTCTGAGGACAGGCGGAACGGCGGCCGGTTCAGATCCACTCAAGTTCGTGTCTGGCTCACTGTTGACCGCGCCAATTGCGGGCGTATTCGAGTTTCTGACCGACAAGTTCTACGCGACGATCTCGACGGGGCCGGCGCGGAAGGAAATCGCATTGTGGGATGCGGCGGGGACGAGTGGGCGGGTGCCTTTCGTTACGACCAATGGGCGCTTACTGGACAGCGGGCAGTTCACGTACTCGGCTTCTACGGGGTTGGTATCGAGCGGCATCGCCGTTCCGCTGACCTTGACAGGCAGCAACAGCAACTCGATCAAGTTCGGCGATTTACCCACAGCTACAGCCTACGGCGCTATCTCGCTGTGGGGCACGCTGGTCGCGGCGACGGATTACAACTTTGCGAGCTCATCTGGCGACCAGAGTTTGTATATCAACCGGCCTACGTCAAGTGACATTCACTTTAAAGAGGCTAACGGAAACTCGCAATTGACCATTCGCCGCAGCGGCGACGTATATGTCGGCAGCGCCGCGCTCGCAACGAATGCAACGACTGGCTTTTTCTGGATTCCGTCTTGTCCCGGAACTCCGAGCGGATCACCGACAGCGCTTTATGCGAACGCGGCCGCGATGATCGTGGACACAACGGCAAGCAAGTTATGGGTGCGGGTCGGCACTACTTGGAAGTCCGTCACTGTCGCCTAAGTCATCATCCGGTAAATATTCACCATATCCATATGCGGCCTTCAGTCGCAACTCGAACGCGGAAAGATCGCGCTGCGATTCGTACCATTGTTTCGCAACGATCGGGACGCATGGTCCCCATGTAACGGGCGCTTTTGAGTCAGCCATAACCCAAACCGTAAAGCAAAACCACATGGATTGCAAATGACAGAGCAGGAATGGAACCTCAAGCGCGAAGTGCTGAACCTGCGGATGGAGCTTGCCAAGGCACAGGCACAACTACTCCAGCGGGTACACGACGACGCCGCGGGCGAACTCCAGACGATGGGCGACAAGTGGCCCGACGAAGCGAAGGCGGACGTAATGTCGGGATAAAGGAAGCCATGAATGCCAAGCGTACCGATGATCGGGATGACGCGTTGCAGAGGGATGACGCCGCGCAGAGGGACTTCGACTATCACTACCGCCGGACCGACTCGTGGCACTTTGAAAAGCGTCTATCGCTGGATACGGTCGTATCGGTCGTCAGCGTGGTCGTATTTTTGGGTGGGCCGATCCTGTTCTGGGGCAGGGCGATGGAGGGCAGGGTTCAAGCCCTTGAAGTCATCCAAGACCAGAGGATGAAGCAGGAGGTCGCCCGCGACATGGACGCTCGCGATCAGCGCATCTCGATCCTCACGAGGATGGACAAAATAGACGAGCAGGTGACGCAACTGAGAATCGAGCTCGGCAAACTACCGGGCGCTACGCGGGCCAATGCCGCCACCAGATGACCGACGAGCGGCGCAGTTCATGGACTCCGGAGATTGTCCGCGAGTACCTCATGGATATCATCCAGGCCAACGATGCTCGTTATGAGGCGCGGTTCGCCGCGAGCGACAAGGCCGTGCTGGCAGCGCTAGCCGCTCAAGAGAAGGCACAGAACGCAGCGCTCGCCGCTTCCGAAAAAGCGGTGCTCGTGTCCGAGCAGAACGCGGCCTCATGGCGGGCGAGCGCCAACGAGTGGCGGGCAGCGATGACGGACAGAGAGGGCCGATTTGCTGTGCGCTCTGACCTGGACGCGCTGAAGGAGCGCATCGATAGGTCGGAGGGTAAGGGCGCCGGGCTAAACGCTATGTGGGGCTTTGTGGCGGGCGGTATTGGGCTGATTGTTCTGATCGCAACTGCGTTCGTCACGCTGCGCTGATGGACTTCGCTGTCGCCTTCGACCGTCTTATTGGTCATGAAGGCGGGTACACGCCGGGAGTAGGCGACCCCGGCGGCGAAACGAACTGGGGAATCAGCAAGCGTAGCTACCCGCACGTCGACATCAAGAATCTGACGCGCTACGGCGCGAGCGTGATCTACCGCTCCGACTTCTGGAACCGCATTCACGCTGACGAGCTCCACGACGGCGTGGCCTTCCAGGCGTTCGATATGGCCGTCAACAGCGGCATCGAGACGACGGTGCGCTACCTACAGAAAGCCGCAGGCGTCGCCGACGACGGGCACTGGGGGCCAGTTACGCGTGCCGCAGTGGCAGCCATGAGCGAGACGGATCTGATTATGCGGTTCAACGCGCTGCGACTGGACTTCATGACGCGTTTAAGTGTTTGGCCGCAATTCGGAAGGGGCTGGGCGCGGCGCATAGCCGCAAACCTGATGTACGGGGCAGAGGATTCATAAGGAGCAACCATGAGCATAGGAACGATTTTATTGATTGTGTTGATCGTCATTGCTGTCGGCGCGCTACCTGCGTGGCCCTACGCTGCCAACTGGGGTTGGAAGCCAGCCGGCGGGCTCGGGGTGGTTTTGCTGATCGTCCTGATACTGATCATCATTGGCGTGATCAGATGAGGATACTTGCTGCGCTGTTCGTCGTTGCGCTCGCCGGCTGCTCGATCAATCCGCTCAAAGAGCGCGAGCGGCTATTCGCGCCCGAGCGGCTGAACGCTCCAACGAGTCGCGATGCCTTCGTAGACAGCTACGCGCAGGCGCTAGTCAACGCGCAGGCGAGCCCGACGCGCACCAACGTTGCGGCATACGTCGACGCCGGCAACGCGCTGAACGCTAGGAATTGCTCAGAATGGTTGAACAGGGTGACGATGGCGCGGCGCGGGTTACTGGCGTCGGACCATAACCTTGCGGTCGCGGGCGGGCTCGTCACGACGCTGGCCGGTATCTTCTCGTGGCCGGCGCGCACTGTTGCTCTACTCGGCGCCGGACAGGTTGCCGTGCAAGGGTTGGGCGAGAACTTGCAGACCGACGCGCTTGCCGCTCCGAGCCCATACCAGACGCAAAGCACGTTGCTCGGGATGCTGAACGCATGCAGCGATCAACTGACTGCCGATGCGCCGGGGCTGAAGTTCAGCCAGGCGTATGCCCGCCTTGAAACGTGCGCCCGTGCGTGCACCCACGAGGCCGCACAGGCGACGGCGAGCAACGCGCTTGCGCAGACGGTAACGACAGTCAACCCGACAAGCGGGGCGCTCACTACGACCGCCGTTAGTTCGTCGTTCCAGAAAGACGACAGCGGCGCGCGGATCATCGCCTACTGGATGCGCGGCTCTGTGGTCGATAAGACTGCCGACGCTAACCTCAAAGCATGGATGCGCGAGCACGGCATCGAGTCCAGCGTTCCATTTCTCGCGCACTCGAAACTCTACGAGGCGGCGCGCAAGCAGGCGGTGCAAGACCTTGGCATACCGGAGGCGAAATGACGCCAGCAGGAAGCGTGACGACGAGAACCGAAACGCTGTTCGATGTGCCGGCCGCCGACCTGGAAGCGATCAGCGCGCAGTTCCAAGCGGCCGGCGCGACGGTGACGGCAGAGCGGCAGCTTGACGGGCGCTGGACTGTGATTGCCGCTTTCGTAGTGGCCGCGCCATGAACGAGCAAACCAAGCCGGTCAACTGGATAGCAATCGTTGCGATTGGCATCATGGCCATCGTCGGCGCGCTCGGCTACGCAATCTTCTTCGTGCCCGGCGCGGGCGAGCAATTGAAAACGATTTACACCCAGTCGATCCTGCTCGGGCTCGCGGCGGTGACTGGCTACTACTTCAACTCGTCAGCGGATCAAGCCAAGAAGGCCGAAGAGGCGGCGAAGCGTCCGATGCCGCAGGTTGAGGTGCCAGAACAGACGCTCGACGCGATACCTCCGGAGCGGCAATGATGCGGGTGCTCGCGCTGTGCTTTGCGCTGTATGTGCAGTCGACAGCGGCACAAGTGGCCTACCTCATCGACGATTTCATTGCCGCCCACGAGCCCCGCGTGCAGACGGTAACGGTGCTGTGGGCGGACTCCGCGACCGTCGCGAGCGAGTGCTTCAACCGCTATCCGTTACCGGCGCAAGTCCTGATGGCCGCGACCATCTCTTTCCCGATGGCGTGCGCCTCTTGGGGACCAAGTTGCTCGGTTGCGTTGCCAACGTGGGCCAGCGACCTCATGGTAGGCCATGAGGCGGCACATTGCTGGCTCGGAGACTTTCACGATGCGTTGGGCATTCCTTACCCTGTTCCTTAGCGGCTGCGCCGCCATGCCAACGACTCATCGCGCGAATCTATACGTCGGTCCATGCCGGTCGCCCGGGCCTGCCTATGCTCTCGTGCATGAGGAGCCATACGCGTGTGCATGGCGCAGTCCCTATCAGTGCATCGTGTACGTCCCGCGCGAAGCCAAGTTCTCCGCTCTCGGCAGGGCGTTCCGGAGGTGCATCGCATGACGCCGGCACGGTATCGAGCAAAGGGCGACGGCAGCGACGACAGCATTGCTCTTCAGCGATGGCTCGACGGTATCGCCGGCAAGTCAGGAACGCTCGATCGCTGGTACTACTCAAGCCGATCCTTGCGCGTTCATCCTGATACGACCGTCTACGGCAGTGGTCGGCTTGTTTCAGGGATCGCGGCGCACGCGTCCATGTCCGTCGGTGCAACCTTGTGGGGTAATAGCCAATTTGCCCACGAGACAACGGACCGACAGGGCGGCATCAGGTTCATTGACTGCGGCTTTCGCGGGACGCCGGCCCACCGCGAAGCCGGGGCGATGGTTGTGCTCGTCGGTACGCGCGATACCGCGTTCATCGGCTGCGGCTTCTCGAACTGGCGGCATCTTGTCACGCCGGCCAATACGCGCGGCCTGACGTTCGACAGTTGCGAGTTTTCGGATTGGGGCGGCTCGGAGAAAGTTCCGAAGCCTGGGGCTTGTGAGTTCGATGGCGGGTACGCCTTGCTCGGCGGCAGCTCCTACGCGAACAATGACGTGGACGTTATCGGCTGCAATTTCCACGATGGACTATGGACCGCGATCGACAACCAGCACGGCTGTCTGCGCTGGCGGATTATCGACACGAAGATTGCCCGCGTCCACGAGTGCGGCATCTACCTGGGGGCCGATCACACCATCATCGACCGCTGCTCGATCATAGACGTTCGGCTCCGCGACTGTTCAGCCCATTGCATTGAGGGCGGCGGCATCGGGCAGAGGATTACCCGGAGCACCTTCGGCCGGCCGGATTCGGTCTTCTTCATGATGACGAATCCTGTTGATCTCGAGTTCACCGACAACACCTGCTTTGACGCGCAAGAGCAGTATCCGCCGAATCATCCGGCAGACGTGTGGAGCTCGGCCATCATGGCCCGCAACATTCCAGCGGACGCAGCGCACCGCGCTGACGGGCTCACGGTGGCCGACAACATCATCATGAACGCCAAGGGCAAGGCTTCGTCGCTGCTCTACATGTACGACCAGGGCGGCGGACCGTTTCACAACGTCAGCATAGGTCCGAACAGGCAACCGGCATGGCGCGGCGGAATGCTGTGCTGCGAGCCGTCAGCCAAGGGACGCAATTTCAACGTAACAGAGGAGCACGCATGAACCAAACAATCACCATCGGCCCCGTTGCTCACGGCGAAACAATCACGCTCGTTTGCGGGCAGGCTACTACACCTCCAAGCGGCGGAACGACGCCACCAGTTGATCCGCCGACACAACCCCCCGTTCAACCGCCCGCGACCGGCAATCAGACCGCTTTCGAGCAGCCTTGGGGGGATTCTACCGTCCGCGTCCTGCCGCTACAGGTCGGTCAGGAACTCGCGATTGGCATGACTGTTGGCAACAAAGGCGGCATGGCAGCAATTGTCGGCAGAACGCAATCCTCGGCGCCGGGTAAATATCGGTCAGCGACACAGCCTGGGACTTCGATACCACTGGCAAGCCTGCGTTCTCGTATGGCTCAGGTGAGGTCAATGCGCAATTCCTGATCGCGCCGGAGTTCTCGCCTTACCCCTATGCAACGGCTGAACAGGGCTCGCGGCTGTATGTGAACGTCGTCTGCAACGAAGGAACGCCGGGTGATGACTGTTCGATCCGCGTCAACCTGAACGCGCCGGGGCTGTAGTTCATCCGATCGCGTAATCCGCCGTTGGCACTTTGCCGCGATTCGCTGCTGCGAACTCATCCCATCCAGCGCGATCGCCGCTCCGCAGGTAAGGCTCTGCCAGCATCATCACTTGTAGAGCGTTTGCATAGTAGCTGATGCCCTCGCCGTGCGCGCCCCACAGATTACTAATGCCGAGGCATTCGGCTAGCGTAGCCACTGTCGAGCCTGACGCCGCCTTTAGCACCTGTTCGCTGTTGGCGAATATCCAATCGAGACCGCCTTCGCGGGCATGCCTCTCTTCGGCTTCGCGTTTCCATCGCGCCAGTTCGTCGTCTGCGTTGTGACGGATCAGCGCCAGCGTCGATGCCGGATACCACGACACTTCTCCGCGGCCCTCAATGTACAGGCAATTCTTCAGACATGCGTGCATCGCGAGAGCGGCCTAGTTGCGCCGAAGGTCTCGCTAGTTCGACCTGGACATCGATGCCGTGCACTTCCTTGAAAAGGAACGCGACCGCCCCGACGACATCTTGTAATACGTCTTCCCGGTTCGTGCCGCAGATGTTGAGCCCGGGAATATCGTCGCTGTATGCGTGAATGTCTTTGCCCCGTTCATCCAACGTCACCTTAGCAACAAACGGTGATTGATGATGCTCCATACCCCTCCCTGTTGGTTCGCGTGGACCGCTCCACGAAGCCAATAGATTATGGGTGGCTTTTCAGTCACATACAAGGGAAACTTGATTAAATTAATTGGCAAGAGCGGCGATTCGTGCAAAGCTTCGATGAAGAGCTGCCGCTTCTAGAAATCGCCGCAACCAGGACGGTGACCACCAACTACGACGAAATTCTTCACACGACGCTTTTGGCTTTGCGCGAAAGGGAGCAACAGTTATTCGCGAAAGTCGTGAGGGTTGCGAAAAAGTTTCGAGATGAACGCACGGTCACGCCTGCGGTGGTCCGTGCTACGTCGACCGAATCAACGCAGCGGCATTATGTTCCAGCCGAAGGCGATACTTTGCCGGGCGTCCGCAGCATGGGGCCAATAGGCGCGACCGGCGCGTCGTACCAAATATTCGATAAAGCCGCTTGATGGAGAAAACTGAAATGCCCGAGTCAAATGAAGACTTAATGGAAGCAAAGGACGCCGCACAAGTCAGAAAGGCCGCCGGTTTTTCAACGATCTATGTGAACTCGTCCCGAATGGGTTTATCGCCGTGGGATATTCGGGTGACCCTAGGGCAAGTAATGGAGATCGATGCAGAAACGCAGGTAAACGAAGATTTAGTCACGGTCGTGATGTCGCCACAACACGCGAAGGCGGTACTCAGCAGCCTGACGCTGGTCGTAGCGGCCTACGAGAAGGCATTTGGGGACCTCCCGGATAACCTGAAGATGATTCGCGAGGCGAAGGCCGCGAAAGCGGGCAAAGTAGCAAAGGTGTCAACGGAAAATGCCGCAACCGGGAAGGGCAAAAAAACTGTCTAATCTTTTTTTTTCCACCTTGCCTGCGCCGCTTGCTTTGCGAGTTTCGAGCGATCGTCAGCGGACAACGACTCTGCCCTGACCTTGCCGCCCTTAAGCCCGCCCTTGCGTCCAAGCTCGACCGCCGCAGGGTCTTTCCCGGCGTTCGGGTCAACATCCTGAGCTTCCCCGACGGATATATCCCCGCGAAAGTATGTACTTAGCGAAAGGCGGAGTAGTGTTGCAGTTTCGACCAGTAAATCTAATTGGGTAATTTTTACAAAGGCGCGGTAGTATGGCGCATGAGCAGCTTCAACTATCGACCAGATCCAGGATGGCCAGACGCCGCTCCCATATGGGCTCTGTGGGCGGCGGTGATCGCCGCTATTATCATCATTGTTGTACTAGCAGCCACGTAATCATGCCCGCCAGACCCTAGCACCCGCGCGCGTACAGTACTACTCCTTAGGCCATCCCTCTTTCGGTCGCGGCTTCGCTAGCGCCGTCTTGACGTTCTTCTTCCAGTTACCCTTTAACTTGACCGTCTCCGCTTCTGGGCCCGGCTTCTTCTTGCTGCCTGCCGGTGGCTTCTTCTTAACCGGCATTGTCGCCACCTTTCCCCTTTTTCTTTAGCTGCTGAAGCTTGAACGTGACGAAGTCCTGCAAGTAGCTAAACGTTTCCTCCGTTGGCTCCCCAAATACCTGTAGCACGATGCTCAAACCGTTCGTGTCGTTCGTTCGCTCGGTCCACGCCTTGGACTGATCGGCAACAGAAGGCTTCCTCTGCGTGGCTGCACTGTCCCTGTATTTGTCTGCCGCGTCTTGCATAATTTCTGATTCTTCGCTAATCATATCCGCCGACGATTGTAATTCAGTTGCTGTAGATTGTAAATTGCGTGTAAATATATGATTTTCTTTGATTATGTTTACAGCCTTTACGGCGGTTCCTTCATTGAAGCCAAGCTCTAAGACAAGATGATGATTGAGAGTGGCATCAGAAGGTAGCCCATTCGGCCACCTTTCATTGATTGCCTTTGCGATAGGCGGGGCTAACGCAGCTTGCCGTTTCGCGGCCTCGCGCTCCACCGAGTCTGGGCGTTTGTCCAAAAGGATTCGAGTGGCCAATTCCGATAGCCGCATGCTCTTGTTCGGCCCCCGGTTTCTGGCCACCTGCGGCTGGGGGCAAAAAGACAAGGCCCGTATTGGCGTCACCCCTGAGAAGGTAACCAATACGGGCCGTGGTGGCACCCCTTGGCGGGGTGGTGAAACAGGTAGACACAGCGGCCTTGGACGCCGCCGGATGCTTCGAGAGAGGCTACAACCTTGCGAGTTCGATTCTCGTCCCCGCCACTTATTTTACCGCATCGACCACCTGCCTGTACATAAGCCGCTTGCCGTTCGCGCTGCGGATCGCGTGCTTCGTGCGCTGACCGTCTGTAAGTCCACGATGATCGTGACGGAACTGGAATTCGCACAAATACCTATGAAGGTGCTTCCGGCTCACGCTGTGGTAGATGCCGTCAAGCCCGCGCCGAAGCATGCCGAAGAAGCCTTCGATCTGGTTGGTGCTGACATCCCCGCGCGCGAATTCATAGGTCCTGTGGCGCACTGTCTCGTGCCCGCCAGCGAACTCTTTGCCGATGCCACGATAACCGGACCACTCATCGGTCAGGATGCGCGCTGACGGATGCACGTTGTCGCGGATCGCTTGCTTGAGCGTGGGGCCGGTTACGTCGGCAATCACCCTTGGCCGTACGCGGCCACCGCGCTCTTTGATGCCGATTACGACGGTCTTTTTGTTGGGCTTGCCGATGCGGCTGTTGTTGGAGCGCCGCGCTCGCCCGCCGATGAATACTTCGTCTACCTCGACATCGCCCTTCATTGGCTCGACTGGTGCTTCGTCCATCGCATACCGAACACGGTGCAGCAGGAACAGGGACGACTTGTAGCAAAGGCCGGTTTGACGATGAATCTCTAGTGCGCTGACACCCTTCTTCGATGTCGAAGCGCGCCAGAACGCATAGCACCAGTGACGGAACGGGATACGCGAATCTTCTAGCACCGTGCCAATGCGAACGGTGAACTGCTCCTTGCAACCACGACAACGCCAGCGGAAATTTGCTTGCCGCTCGCCGGTCTTCGAATCGCGCATTTGATAGACGTTCATATCGCCGCACAGCGGACATGCCGGGAGCTTGCCCCAACGCTGTTGCTCCATGAACTCAACGGCGGCCTTCTCGTCGACGCACGCCAATGGCAGGGCTTCGATGATCGCGTCACCCTTGGTCGACTGGTTTTGTACTAGTGGCTTCTTCTTCATGTTTGCCTCGCGCTGTTGATGGTATCATTTTACTTGAGTAAAGATTTTCGTCAAGTAGAATGTTATCCGGCCGACGAACGGTTAGTGCGCGTCGGCATTTGCCAGCGAACGTGGAGAGGATCACAACATGGAGAAAAGACATTACCTGATGCTGCTTTCCCTTGACGCGAAAAACGCCGTCAGCGGCAAGCGCCTACTCACAAATCTGCAACAAAAAGTGGACAGCAACTCAAAGCCAATATGGTTCGACGCTGCCCACACAGGCATCGTGTTCACTACCGACATGTCAGCCGCCGATGTCTGGGGAATGTTGTTTGTGAGCGAACAAGACGTGCAGAGTTTTCGGGACGTTCTCACAGTAGAAATCGGCCCTGATTGGGCGGCGAGACGGCAAACGACGTGCGCCAACTGGATGGCTACGCATCTAGGGATGCCTCGGCCTCGTGCGATTCGCCCGTAAACTTACCGCGAGGGTCGCGCAACAACAGAAGGTGTCTCCACGTGACCGGGGGATCGGCCCCCAAAGCATCCCAGTTGCGTAGTAGTGCGATGTGATGCAGCGGCCCCGCCAACCAAAAAAAGGCGTTCCAGATGCGGGAGCGCACGACAGCCACGGCAATACGATCCAGCGCCGATGGACGCTGAGAAACTAAATTCGTAGGCATCATCAGAATTCCTCAAGTACCCGACTAGCTATCGGGGTTTCTGTAAGTACATACTTTCGTATCCCCGATCAGCTTGGCAAGCTGGACGGGTCGCGCGGGCGCTTGGGGCGGGTAGGCATCATCCGTGCAAGATGCCGATGACGAACACCAAAGCCAGCACCGCGACGGCTAGCCATAACCATGAGTCGCTGCGGTTCCGCGGCGGATCTGGCTGATAGTCACAGCTGCTCATGCGCTCATTCTACGCGCGGGTGCGGCCAGTGGATCAGATGTAACGGTCAAACTGAGACACTACCGTGGCGGTGGCAGCTTCTCGTTGCTCATGGCGGTAGCTTCTCCCGGCAGCGTGGGCGTTATCTCGCGTTCGTGACGATCGGATGTAGAAGCATTTCCTGCATCCTCCGCATAGTCAATAACTTGCAGACTTCTCTAGGCTTTATAGCGTGATGTTCGGTCGTTGTTGAATCAAAGACTTGCAACGGTATCTTTGTAGCTGTCTACGATGCCTTGCGGGTCAGCGGCCGGACGACGTTGACGCGCAGCCCGCGCAGGTAAACCATCGTCGTCCGCGCATCCTTATGGCCGAGGAAGTTTTGTGCGGCCTTCTCGCCGTACAGCCGCTCGACCTCCGTTCCGGCTGCCGCCCTGATGTCGTGAAAGTGGGCATCCTTAACCCCGGCAGCGGCGCAGGCGTCGTTCCAGTGGTCGCGGACCCATCCCTGCTTACGCTGACGGCCGCGGCGGTCACAAAGCACGTACAGGCTGCCAACGCGGGTCTGTAGCGCCTTGGCGCGGGCAAGGATGGCTCCGAACTCATCCGTGGATTCGATCTCGAGCGGCACGCCTGTTTTCTGCGTCTTGACGATGCCGGACAGGTCGGACCATCGCAGCGAGCAGAGATCGCCGATCCGCAGGCCGGTCGCGTAGGCGAGTTCGATCGCCACATTTAGCCGCTCGTCGCCTTGGGCGATGATCGCTTCGAGCTCCGCCGGCAGCAGCAGGCGGGTGCGCTTCGAGCCCTTGCGCTTGATCCGCACCCCGAAGCACGGGTTGAAGTCGAGTCTGCCTTCGTCCATCCAATTCACGAAGGCGAGCGACAGGAAGCCGATCTCGTTGCGGAACGTCATCCGGGGGCACAGCCGAAGGTACTTCAGCACGTCGGCCTGCGTGATCTTCGTTGGGTCCGGGTCGAACACAGCGGCCAGGTGCTTGCGGTACCCGGTGTAATTGCTCAACGTGTTCGGCTTAACCTTGCCACGCAACGCCACGAGGCATTCGGCCAGCATGAGGTTGACGGTTCCCGGTAACGGCTTCGGCTGAGCAATCAGCTCGTCGTAGCGCTTCTGGACGACTGCCTCGATCTTTCCAAGCGGCTCCCAGCGACGCGGCTTGCCGCCGTGGTCGAACCAGTAGGAAACGGTCGAGTCGCGGTGCCGCTTGGCGCGGAGTCGTGGCAGCTTGGGTAGCATTACTGGCGAAGGGTTTTGACGGAGCCGATGCGGTCCCATCGGTGTCCGCGCTGACGATGCGCTGGCTTCTGCTCGTCGTCAAGGCTATCCAGCCGCACCAGGGGCTCGCCAGTGGCCGCCACGATGTAGCGATAGCCTTTGGCCGTCAGCGCGCGGATCTGAGCTTTGTGCCTCTTCTTGCCGGTCAGGCGGGCAACGTCGGCGGCGGTCAGGAAAAGGCTCATACGCTGTCGTCAGATGCCGCAGTCCTGATGGCGGCGCGCAGACAGTCGATGCTGAACTGACTAACCGAGCCGCTGATGCACCGCTTATCCTCACCGCCTCTATCGTCGCCCCACCGCGACAAGAGATCATGAGCGGCTTCACGCAACTTCTCCGCATCTCGCTCCGCTGCCTCCGCGCGAGCAGTAGCAGCGGTGTATAGACGCGCCATGCGATCCAACGCGTCAACGAGTTCTGCTACCTCAAGATTGGTGAATGGTGATGTAGCGACATCGACCGAACCATCTTTGCGGTAGCGGATCATCGCCCAGATTCCTTGGCGAGCGCGGCCATCGAATACCGCGTTATTTTTTCATTCAATTGCTGCGGCGAGTCTCGTTTGAAATCGCATCCGCAGGCATTGCATTGCATCTCTCCATCGTCCCCGTAAAGATAATGCCCCTCGCTGGCGTGAGTCAGAAACAGCAATTCACGCAAAGCCTCATTCTCAGCAGTAGCAGCAGCGAGTGCGTCAGCGGCAACCATTAACTTGTCGGCTAGTTTTCGATTTTGGCACGGTGGCTGATAGTGTCGAATCAGGTGCGCCGCCGTATTAATCACCGCTACCAGTGCATCGTGCGTCATGCCTTCGTCCATGATGCGTGCTCCCGTATTGCGTCCTCTGCGATTTTGGTTATCTGCTGGCTGTGTTCGTCTGCCCCGCCGCACAGTCCGATGATCGCTCGCAGTGCCTCGACTAGACCTAGCAATTCGTCGGTGCGGTCGGTGTATATCCCTTCGCACACGGAGCGATCGAGTTCGTCACCGACCTCGCAATTGTGTTTCGGCGGCAGTGCATCGTGCGTCATGCCTGCCTCTTCGGTTTTGTTCATTTGGCCTGAGCTTCGTCCGTCGTCGCTGTCGCCTGCCTGGCGGGAGATGGCGTGCCGCGAATCGCGCCAAAGAACCACGAGCCGAGTTGAACGCCACAGATGCGCGTCCACACGAACCTGTGATCCTGCGTAAGGTGGACTGTTACTGGCAGCGCGTCGAATTGCAGTCGATACCATTTCATGCTCGTTTTGCCACAGTCAGCCATCCGTTGCTCCAGTACAGGTCATAAGTCCGTTGGTGCGCTCGCTGCCACATTTCTGCCTTATCCTCTTTCGACGCGGTAAAGGTTCGGCTCGGGTCCATGCCTGTGCTGCCTGAGTCGTAGAACCGATGACAAAGATTGCACATCGCGGCATGCAGAAAATCGTTCGATTTAATACCGAATCCCTTGCCGGCAACGATGCCATTCTGGTGTGCCGGTTCAAGTCCTTCCGGCCACCATGCGCCGCAATTTGTGCACTCATGGAGCTCGTGGGCTAAATCGAGCAGCTTGCGGTTGCGGTGATTCGCCATCAGAACGGAATATCGCTGTCCACGTCGGCAACTGGCTCCCTGGGCGGATCGGGTTGCCGCGCCCGTTTCGGTTTAATCTTGCCGGACAGGAATGGGCCTTTCGCACCCTGTTTGATCCATCCGTCGATGAAGTATTCGACGCCACCGACATTCAGTGTTCCGGTCCGATCCGGAGCGCGGTCGTTGCCCTTCTTGTCGTTCTGAAACAGGATGAACGTGTCCGTGTTGTCGTACTTCTGGCTCATGCAGCTTGCTCCGTTAAGATGGCCCAACAGGCGTCTACCTCAGCGAGGAACGCTTCGGCCTTTGCTTCAATGTCGGCGATCTCTTCCGGCTTCGGCTCGAATCGCCTGATGAATAACGGGCTCATCTTTTTCACGCGAGGGTCGAATGCGACGAACTCGCACCAGCTACGGCCAGTGCAAGCGAGCTGCACCAGCATTTGCGGTTTATGCTCGTCGGGTATGACTCCAGCCATCAGCCACGCCACGAAGGTAGGGGTTGTGGGACATTTGCATTCGATAAGTCCATCGGAACCGAGAAAGCCGTCAGGGGTCGCCGCGAGCATGTCGATGTGTGGGTGGTCGATTACTCCGCACTCCACGATGATCTCGCCCGTATGCGTCTCGTAGGCGGCTTTGGCGTCGCATTCGGCGTCGAGGCCGTGTTGCATAGCCTCGGTCACGAAGTGCCTCACAGACTGCCCCGTAAGGCGTTCAGCAAGGATGTCGCGGATAAGATCGGCGCGGGCTTTTAATGGTTGGCCTTTCGCCCCGATGGCGACAGCATCCTTCATCCGCGAAGCGGTCAACTTGCCGCAGCGCGCGGCCAAAAAATCTGCCAGTTGGTTGCCTTCCATCACGCAGCCTTTCGATCTTCGGGCAGGTTCGCGGCCAGCGTCGATGCGTAGGCTTTGATCGCGGCGTGCGCTTCCTTGTCTTTGGCTTTGTCCGCTACGGCATACGCCACCTTCAACGCTTCGCGGAGTTCGGCTTTCGTTTTAGCCTTACCAAGATTCGTCTTGATGCCGTCCATCTCTGCGTCTGACAGCGGTTCAGTCTCAAACGACAACCGGCCCTCGTCGTTCTCGCCCGACTCCAGCAGTAGCGCCTTGAGAACGGCATACTTGGTCGCGTAGGAAAGCGCCTTGCCTGGGGCTTTGTCGCCCTGATCTTCCGCGTGAGCTGAAACGGGAATCACACACACGTCTGACGGCTCGTCGGCGTTCACGAAGGAAATTTCGTACAGCCCTTCGTACCGGATGATCGGATTGCCGCTCGATGTCTTGCGGCCGGTGTCGGCTACTGCGCCCTGCGTCAGGCGGGGGATGACAATGATCCCCTGCTCGACAAAGTGCGGGCGGACCATTGCCGTCACCATGTCGTGCGTCACGGCTTTGTACGATCCGCCGCCGGTCACGGTCGCATCCTTTTTGACGTAGGAAACGACCTTCATAACCGCCTGTAGCTTCTGGTAGATGTTCACGCCGCACGCTCCGCTTCAGCGCGGGCGACGAAGTGCTTACCTTCCGGCCCGCAGGCAGTCGGCAGCGAGAACGCCCGCTCCGACAAACAATCCAAGAATGTGATCTTGCCGGTTACTGGCGAGGTCACGGTTTTACGCATACAGCGGTCCCCGGCAAAGTCCGGAGAGTGGTGGTCACATTCAACACACAGCTTCATTTCTCATTCTCCCGTTTGTGAATCCAGCGTTTGCCCCACAATTGCCCCGCGCTCCGTGCGGCGGTACTCGGCGGCTTGCCGTGAGCTATTGCGATTCTGCGATCCAGCGATTTCATGATGCGGCGCATAGCGGCACGGATCAGCGAATCAATGTCTAGGTTCATCAGGACTGCGCTTCGTGGCTAACCGCTGACGCGGACCCGTTAAGGCTGCGTCGCAGTGCGGCTACCCAAGCGGTACGGCTTGCCGCACGCTCGCGTTCTTTGTCGTCTTGCTCTGCGTGATATTCGAGGCTTCGTTGCAGCGTGGCTATCATCAAACCCTTCCACGCAGCGCCGGTCAGCCGCTTAGGGGCGGTGGTTCTTTCGTACTCGACATCGCAATCGAACTCTATGGACTGGCGTATCTGCTGCGCCATGAAGGTTTTGTATTCGACGTGATCCGGCGTCGGCGGGACGAAGGCTTCGACCTTTTCCAGCATCGCTTCGTACTTGGCGCGCAACTCGCATTTGCTCGCGATCCGGTCGCACGTACTACGGCAATCTTTCTCGTATGCCTGCTTTGCCGCTCGTTCGGCTTCGTCATCAGTCATCGACTTGACGCGCGCCAGTTCTGCGTTAGTCTCGGCAATGCGTTCGACGTGGTACGGTGACGGTTCAAACTGCTCCGGAATTGGCGCGTCGCTCGGTTCGTCGCGCATCATCACCAGAGCGCCGAATGCTCGCGCGCAACCAAGCGCGTATTCCTCAAAGCTAATACCGTCCGCAATCTTTGCTGTGTAGCCCGTGGGCATATCGTCGCCTTAAATGTGTGAACTCGGGTCCGCGTCAGCGGCACCAGATGCCGCCAGTCCGGATTTCATAGCTTTGCTTTTCATCTCGCCGTGTCCGCGCGTCTCTTGGTGAAATTCTCTTGGATCGCCCGCATGTTGGCCTCGTGCAGACTGGCTTCGGCAGCTTGCAATTCTCTGAACCGCTGGAACGTGAGCCGAATATCGCTCAGGTGAGACGGAACGTATACCTTCGCCGGATTGAGGATCGACAGCGGTTTCGCCGCGCGCTTCTGGACGGCATCGGCTACGAGACGCTGGCGGTACGCCTCTTGCGCCTTCGTTAGCTCGCTCATTCGGCACCGTCGGTTTCAATGAAGTGGTCGATGCGCTCGCAGGCGATACGGGCGCTCTCAGGGTAGCTGCTCAACGAGTCGCAGAAAGCCAAGAAGAATTGCTCCGGCCAGTTTGGCGTGTAGAACAGGCGGTCTGCCGCTTGGTCGTTGTCATCCAATCCGAGCAGTTTTCTACCGAGCCCATGCGCGGACCAAAAGACAGAGCCTTCTTGTGGGACGAGCCGCTTGCCGCTCTTGGCCCACTTGAACCCGCTTAAACTCACCGCATGTCCCGCGATACACATAGCCGTTCCGCAGTTCCAGTCATCCATGCGAAACGTCTCCGGATGCTCGCGGATTTGCGTCTGTATGCGGCGCAACAGCTCTACGTTCATGTGGCCTCCGGTGATGGCGTTGCGAGATCAGCGGCGATTTCGAGAGCAGCGATAGCGTCGTCGGCGGTCATGTCTGGCGCGTCGTTGAAGTCAACGAATGATCGGCCTATAAGTTCGTGCAGATGGGGCAGGTTATCGTTGTAACTGAACACGCCGACAGGTTCCGGGCAAACTCGGCTGATTGCCAATCCGATGCATAGCGGTTCTATGCCGACAGAATTACGCTCACTGTGAAACCATCCCTTATCGCGCAGCAGTTGCGCGGCGGCTCGGTAAATCTGTTCTTCGGTCACGATGTGGCCCTCTCTATCGCGTCCTGTGCCTGCTCAATCGCGGCGTGTTGCATGCTCTGCCCTGACTCCGGGTCTTTGTAGAACACGTCCACCATGTACTTGAGCGCGGCGAGTAGATCGGCGTTGCGCGCGGTGAGTGATTCGATAGCGGTTTTTGCCGCTGAGAATTGATGCCCGTGCGCGAATCCAATGTCCAGCATGATCGCGTCGTCGCCTATCTCTGCCTTTACGTAATCATCGGCAGCAATTCCTAGACGTTCAACGAGATCGGCATAGGGCGCGGCGTCAGTCATTTGCGGCTCCTTGCTCACGGCGCTTGGCGGCGCAGTTTGCTGCTGCGCGTTGCGCTATCGCCACGCGGTAACGCATCGGCAGTCGATCAATAACCCATGCGCTTGCTAAACGCCACGCAACTAATGGATTTATGCATGCCTTCAGAATAATTACGCGCTCGCTTCGTGTCATTTGGTCCGCTCCGCAATCAAGGCATCGGCACACTTGAGCGCGCGCGACAGTTCCATCGCTCGCGGATACTCGATTGCCGTTCCTTCGAGTGCGCGCACGGCACCAGACAGCCATTGCAACGCCTCTACGAGTTCGCGCTCGGTCTGCACCGCGCGCCACATCTGAATCGCTATCTCCCGCGATGGCCCGCTCACCGATCTTTCGCAGGCTTCGCAGGTAACCTCGTGCATCTCGCTCCAGGCGTTGCAGCGCTCAAGGTATGGCTCTATTTCCTGACTGCCGCATACGCATGCCGACAGAACCGGCTGCGGGTGATTACGCCGGATAGCGTCGTCTACGCGGGATTGGAGGTCGGCTAGAAAGAGGTTCATGCTGTGGCCTTGGAGATTGCGGCGCGTGCGCATGCGTTCGCGATTTGCCACGCGTCATTGCCCTCCATGACAATCGTTTGGCGCCCGTCGTCGTCAAAAAAGGCCATGACTGAATGCATGGCGTCGAGCAGATCAGGCGCGGCGCTTATCAGCGTGGCGTTCGCCTGCGCCTCTTTGTACGCAGCGTTGATGCGCGGATACGGAATAACAGAGCAAATCGCTTTGGCAGACGGATACGAGCGGCGCCCGTTAGGCGCGATTACCTTCATCCCTATTGAGAGCCACGGCCCCGGTGTAGCGCTCGCACTCGGGTGCGCGCCAGCGCTTGCGGTAGTCTCGTCGCTCATAGCGACACCACGCGCTTCGCCGCCCGGCGTTGGCGGCTCTCACGAGCCGCGCATGGGCGGTGGTACACGACTGCTGACGTTACGTGCATCGTCGCCGGGTCGCCGTACTGCTTGCAGTATTTGCACAATCGCCAATCGGCATGGCCGCACGCATCCAGCGCCCGCATCCTTCGATGAATCATGAGGTGGTACGCGTTCGTGCAGATGACCAAGTTTTCCGGACGATTGTCTTGCTTGTCTCTGTTGACGTGATGCACGACCACGCCCGGCGGGAGTTTTCGCCCGAGAACCGCTTCAGCAATAAGAACATGAACCAGATCACATCTACCGCTGACGTGGTAGCCGTTCTCATTGATATGTCCGCCCTGTACCGAGTGGGGTAGATTCAGTGGCGCTTTTCGTGCTCGCGAAAGGTCACCGTGCCTATTCCAGCGGTTGTAGTGCATCAAGCACATGCCCCGCACCAAGCGCTGCCCGCGCCCGCAGCCTTCTACCGTGCAACGTAGTCCGGATGAATCAGGCACTTGTGGCATGTTTGCTCCCTGTTTCATGCTGCCTCTTGCGTGTCGTCGACTTCGGGCAATTCATGTACCTGGGCGTATTGGCCCTCAGCAGCGAAGGCGGTCACGACGAACTGCGTGCCATTCGACGACTCGAACATGAACTCGGTGTACTTCGTGCCCGACCGAAGGGTCGTCTTGCGAACGCAGACGTGCTTGATGCAGTGAATGTTCATCGAACCGTTCATTTGCCGCTCCCTGTTCGTTTCCGTCTGCCGATTCGCGCCTTGGCGCACCTAACTACTCGGCCCTTTTGCTGCTGTACGGTGCGATACCGTGAATGAATAATAAGCCGTAGACGGCGTACTGTCAAGCCTTTTGTGGCTTAACGGACGAACGGCAGGCAATAAAAAGCCCGCACGCGGCGGGCTGATGGGGGGTGGCTGTTAGCTACGGCTTCGTGTCGTAGATCGCATAGGTGATGACGAGACCGGCGACGGCAACGGTAAACGTCAGTATGTAAATGGCCGTCATGATCGAGCGCAAGTCCTCCCACGCAAAAACGGCAGCAAAGGCGCCGGACACGCTAATCATGGTGCAGAGAACCTGGGCCGCAATCCCCTTAGGAATACGGTTAGCCATTACCGTCGGGCGCCTTTTTGCTGTCCGGTGCCTTTTGGCCGGCGCTATGCGGTGGCTTTTTCTTCTTCAGTTTTACAACCCGCCCCTCGCTGGTTACGTCCTTCTCCAGCCTCATGCGATGCTGTAGGGACGCCTTAATGATTTCCTCTTTGAATTCATGGCGCTCCCATTCTGGCATGGCTAGCCAAGCGCGCAGCAGTTCACGCACTTCGTCCTTTAGCTCTTTCGGCACATCTGATCCCAACGTAGCTACTGCCTGCCGAATTCGTTGTTCTTTGCGGTCAACAGCGGTCGTGGGCATTGTCATCCCGAGTTCCTCCGCTAGCAAGCGCCACGTGTCAATCCTATAGGCCCTTGCAATATCCATCAGGTTATTCAATTGGATAGTCGGCTCGCCGCGCCTGGCGCGACCGAGGGTGCTTTCCTTTACCCCCGTTCGCGCTTGGAACGCACGCTGGCCCTGCGGCAGTTTGGAGGTCTCCCGCAGCTTGGCAAGGTTTTCTTTTAGCAGCTCTGCGGCTGTTTTCGTAGGCACCGCAGGACGATAGTCCAATTCATGCGCCATTAGCGGCTTGACACTAAGCCGTGTATGGCTTATGATGGGTGCATGACTGGAATCGTTGCAGATATCGTTCGGCGCCTCGCTGATGCCAAAGGCAAATGGCGGCAGATCGCTATTGCCAGCGGTGTGCCCTATGACACGCTGACCAAGATCGCTCAAGGTAAGACGAAAAATCCGCGAGTGGAAACCATCGTTAGCCTCGATGAAGCGTTGCGCGAATCGAAGGTGGACACCATCAAACTCCCTCGGGATCGCGCGAAACCAAGGGTCAGCGCATGAGTTACTTACTCGTTTACCTGCTTATCGTTCTGGTCGTCATGTGGCTCCGCGAGCGGGGCACCATTTGAATTCTCACCGGCCGCTCTCTCCTCCTTGGCGTCCGGTTTCGCGTCGGCGTTCTCTTGAACGGGCGACGGCGCGTTTTTCTCTAGTGAATCCCCCGAAGCGCGACACACGGGCGAGCGCATGAGCGGCGTTGTGCATCGACGGATGGCTGCCGTCTTTAATGAGTGGGCGCGGCGCTACGCAGACGATCCCGATTCGTTCAGCCCCATTCTGGATGCCGACGGCAGGCCGGTAACCGACTACGGCGAGTGCTGCGCCGTCTACTTCAAGCAGATCGTGGACGAGATGGACGCGGTCGGCACGCTGCCCACATTTCCAGCGGTGTAGGACTCGCATGAGCCTACTCATTCTTTGCCTAACAGCCCTGCTCGAACTCGGGCTGTGGGCTGTTCACTCAACCCGGTCGCCTTCTCCTCCGCGACCGACTCAGCGGCGCGGCTACTTGCCGAATGATCCGCCGCACTTTTCAACTGTTCGGCCCGTTCGTCTGCGGGTAGCCGCATGAAGTCGCGCCACGTGTTCTTTGCGATGGGGTTGCGCATTCGGTCGCCTCGTTTTTCACGATCAGGGAGTCGCATCATATTTTTTTGCCCGATGGCTGTCTGTCCGTCCGTGTCCGAGAAAAACGTACATACGCGGACATGAACCAGCCGCCCCTCTTTGTTGAGTCGATCTACGAAGCCCTGCGCGAGGCGGTGAAGGCGCTCGGCGGGGCTAAGGCGGTAGGGCTGTACCTCTGGCCCGAGATGTTCGCAGACGATGCCGGAACCAAGCTCCGCGACTGTCTGAATCCAGAACGACGGGAGCGGCTTAACCCTGAGCAGGTGTTGCTGATCCTGCGTCGGGCGCGGGAAGCGGGCTACCACGGGGCTATGCAATTTATTGCCGCCGAGGCTGGCTACAAGTGCGAGCCAGTCGAGCCCTTGGACGAGCAGGCAAGTCTACAGCGTGAGTACATCGAATCGGTAAAGGCCGCGGCCAAGATCGCTGCAAGGCTTGAGCGGCTGGCGACGTTGGTTCCTGTGGTTCAGCGGGTGGCGTGATGCACCGTTCTGACTTTGAGTGGGCCGCTTGTTTCCTCGACGAGTACGCGGAACTGCTGGACGCGGAACTGCTTGGCGATGCTTCAGACAACCGCATAAAGCGTGACCAGCATGCCTTACGCACGCTGGCAACCGCATTGCGGGCGGAGGGTGGCGGCAGAGTGACCCTGTCGCGTGCCGCTCTAGCGACACCGTCCAGTGCCGAAGTAACAATCGTGTCGCGGCCCGCAAGGCAGGAAAGGGTGTCCGCGTGATCGGCTGGCTCATTGCCATCGCTGCGGCAATCATCCTAGCGCCGCTCGTGTTGGCTGTTGCGATATTGACCTTCGCCAAACGTCCGAATTCGGGGCGGGAGATAGAGCGTATCCAGTCTGAGCGGTTAACTGCGTTTGGACGAAAGCTAAAGAGCGTGAAGCTATGAAATCCGGACTGACGGCATCTGACGGCGCTGCCGCGCACCCGGATGCGCACATTCAATACGCAGACCTAACGACGCACCGGATCGAGGGTATTGCGCGGGAAGGCAATACGCCGTTCTCCGTACCACTGTTCTCGCACATCAAAGGTAATTTGTGGATGGGCGGTTGCCCCGTCGACAGCGTTCCTAGCGAATTCAAGTTCATAGTTTCCCTGTATCCGTGGGGCGAATACCGAACGGCGGCGCATCAAGTTCTGACGTTCGCATACCTCTTTGACAGCCACGAAGCGATCGACGCTGACATCTTGGCGGTCATGGTTGCGCACATCAACGTCTGCCGTAAGCGCGCGCTCACGCTCGTCCACTGCCAAGCAGGTTTGAATCGCTCCGGACTGTTGACCGCCCTTGCGCTGAAGGCTGGCGGCATGAGCGGCCGGGGAGCGGTGGACTTGCTGCGCAAGCGACGTTGCTCTGCGGTGCTATGCAATCGCACGTTCGAGGCGATGGTGCTCGGACCCTCTCAGAAGCTGCAATGGCCGGACGATGAAATCCGGGCCGCGTCAGCGCCGACAGACGGAGCGCCGATCAAATGAGCCTATGCGTTCTTTGCGGGGAGCCTTGGCAACAGCGCCACGAATGCAACAGATTGGCCCTGCAAGCCGCATTAACTACGCTATTTGCACATACCAACGTCAATTACACAGTAGAGCAATGGAGAGACCTGTGTAATTCAGCTAACGGACTCGTGAAAGCGAGAACGGTGCAGCGGCTAGAGACTGAGGGTTTGGGATGAGACATCTGCTCGCGAGTGCGCTGGCGTTTGTCATTTGCGGGCTATGCCTGTTCCTGTTGCTCATGGCAGGGCGTTTCATTTATCGCGCGTTCACTGGCGTATGAGTCTAGGAGATTAGGACTGTGGCATCTAACGCCGCTGACGCGGACCAGAGTGCGGGCATTCAACCCCTAACGGTCGGCTCCCTGTTCTCGGGAATTGGCGGTTTTGACATTGGTTTAGAGCGTGCCGGTATGCGCGTTATCTGGCAATCGGAGATCGATCCCTATGCAAGCGCAGTCCTTCGCAAACACTGGCCCACGGTGCCGAATCATGGAGACATCCGAACTATTCGCGCCGGAAATGTTGAGCGACCAGACGTGCTCTGCGGCGGATTCCCCTGCCAAGACATCTCAAACGCAGGAAAGCGCGCAGGTATCGACGGCGAAAGGTCCGGGCTGTGGAGCGAGTACGCCCGAGTTATTGGCGAGCTACGACCCGATTACGTGCTCGTGGAGAACGTCGCAGCTTTGCTTGGACGGGGCCTTGAGCGAGTTCTCGGAGACCTGGCCGCGCTCGGGTTTGATGCGGAGTGGCATTGCATACCAGCTTCCGCCGTTGGTGCGCCTCACAGACGAGACAGATTGTGGATTATTGCCGACGCCCGATACAGGGATGAGCCCGAACGGTCACGGCCGGCGCGGCGGGGCGATGGACAACGGCCGGCAGAGCGGCCAATCACTAGATGCAATGGCGCGGCACAACATGTGGCCGACGCCGTGTGTACCGAATGGTGGCCGCTCACCGAAGGGCGGGATGAGCCGAACTGGCATAACGCCGGACGGCAAGAAACGCCAAGTGGATTTGCGGCATGCGGTGACAATGTGGCCGACACCAACAAGCCGCGACTGGCGCAGCGAGAGTTGCAGCCAGGAATACGTGGAAACGCGGAACGCGGAAACGCGCGGCAAAACGCTGGCGTGGACCGTCAACACGCCACGTACTACGCCACGATCCGCAATGGAATACGACGGGGTGACGCCGTTGGGCAATGGCGGACTGAACCCAACGTGGGTCGAGTGGCTTATGGGGTTCCCTCTCGCGTGGACCGTCTTAGATGCTTGGGTAACGCTATCGTCCCGCAAGTCGCGGAAGTAATCGGTCGGGCGATAGTTGGTTCACTGCGCGAGGCCGCATGACATCGCCCACGCAACGCTCGCTCAAGCACCTCCGCGATGCCGGATGCGTCGCCCAGGTAGTCGAGTACTGGAACGGGTTTTCCCGTAAGCGGGTCGACCTGTTCACCATCATTGACATCGTGGCCCTGTCTCCTGACGGCGAGACGATCGGCGTGCAGGCCACAAGCCTTTCCAACGTCTCGGCGCGAGTGCGCAAGATTGCCGATTGCGAGGCGCTGGTGGCTTTGCGGAAGTGCGGATGGAAGATTCTCTGTCACGGTTGGGGCAAGGGCGCTAACGGGCGCTACAGGCTTCGTGAGGTAGATGTCTCATGAAGGACTGGGCGCCACGCGACGCGATCCTAGGACTGTTGGGAATGGGTAAATCATTCTCGCCAGAAGAGATTTGCAGGATGACAGGGCTAACCCGAGAGATGTGCTCCGCGGCGCTGTGTGAGATGGAATTTAACGGCGAGGTAAAGCGCAACGGCAAGGCATGGGAAAAGATATTCGGACTAAGCGTACCCCTAAGCGCTGACGCGCGCCCGGATGCGAGCGTATGAGTACAAAGATCATCGTCGGCGATTGCTTGAGCGTGATGCCGACGCTTGATGCCTGCAGCGTGGACGCCATCGTGACCGACCCGCCTTATGGGCTTTCGTTCATGGGTAAGGATTGGGACCACGGCATCCCCGGCGAGCACTTCTGGCGTGAGGCAATCCGCGTCGCGAAGCCGGGAGCGCACATTCTAGCGTTCGGCGGTACACGGACCCATCACCGGCTTATGTGCGCGATCGAGGATGCGGGCTGGCAGATCCGCGACACACTCGGCTGGTTGTTCGGTTCAGGATTTCCGAAGTCGCTCGACGTCAGCAAGGCGATCGACCGCGAGGCGGGCGCAACGCGTCCGGTCATCGGCTCGCGCAAAGTGATTCCCGGCGTCGCATTCACGCAATGCTCGCCCGCGTCAACCGGCCGGCATGAGATCGACGTTACTTCTGCCGCTTCTGCCGCTTCTGCCGCTTGGTCCGGTTGGGGTACTGCGCTCAAGCCAGCATGGGAGCCGATCATCCTCGCGCGCAAGCCGTTGGCGGGCACTGTCGCGGCGAACGTTCAACGATTCAGTACGGGCGCGCTGAACATCGAAGCGTGCCGCGTCGACTTCGCGTCCAAGGAAGATAAAGCAGCAGCAGCAGCAGCAGAGCAACGATCGCGCCAAGTCGACCGCTCGTTTG
>WUUC01149753.1_pt1 | contig 40797 bp, 32 predicted proteins | sample 6278441 | NCBI WGS metagenome assembly WUUC01 (sample SAMN13675441, study PRJNA597444) | soil metagenome | isolation source: soil | place: USA: Washington | collected 2017-10
ACAATCAACAGGACTCAAGTGGCAGCAGAATTTCCGGAATGGATGCCGCAGAGTTTCCGGAACGCACACTCCCAACGCTCCACCAACTCACGAACCAATGCCAAGAATAAAGCAAATCGTCGCTGGGGCGCAAAGGAAGCCGCGGCTTTCGACGGCTTGGTCCCGCTCGAGAACGCATAGGTTTGCGCTGTGATTCGAGCTGCCGATATCTAATAGATGCAGTTATTGAGTGCGAGGACAAATCTAGGCCTTGGGCAACGCATATCGCTTGCGGCGCTCGCTCAGCTTAGTTAGAACCTAGGACAAAGGTCGCTAAATGCATGGCCAGTTGGTCGCTGCGCATGCCCGTGCTCTTCCAGTGGTTGAAGCGCGCGTGAAAATACGAGCGGATAAGCGACACGCCGACGAGTCCGAAGCTGTTCAATTCGCCCTCAGAGACGACCTCGATGAGCACATCGCCGACTCGATTGCTCCGATCGGCTTCAATGAGTTGCTGCGCCAGTCGGTCGCAAACGTCGTTCCAATCGAGATGTCGCAGCACGTCCACTTTCCAGTGATCACTGAGGTGTGCTGCGTCGGCGCGGTTTTGGGCTGAGAGCCGGTCGTCCGCACGTCCTTCGGCTATCGGGCGGAACGAACCGCTCCTGTCCAGGGCGTCGACTGACCAATTCCAACCGGGCATTGCTTGAGCGCCGAGATATGTAACTCGTCCGCGGGCGCCGCAGCTATGCTCGCTGAACGAGCGCTCGGATCCGTCGAGCGATGCCTGCCAGTTCGTTTTGTTCTGGATAGAGGAAAGGTCCCCGAGACTCAATTCTGCCACCACTTTGATGGCATGTTCCGCCGTCTCTTTCACCACCGCTTCGGTTTCAGGATCGGAAGTATCCCAGAGCAAGCGGTGTCCCGGGACCATCTTGTCTTTGTTCGTGATGCTCTCGACCAGCGGCTCGATCGCGCGTTGCCACAAGCCATCGCCGGCGAAGGCGAGCTGCATCGGCTTGTCATGCCAGGGTGGTGAGGGAGAGAGGATGGCGACAAAATCATTGGCAACGACTTGACCAAGTTTTCTCTCAGCGTCGAGCATGGCGCTCGTCCGCACGACCCAACGGCACCGGGCGCCCTCGTGGACTGCGAGGCGGAGCGAGTGAAGGGTTGCGAGCCAACTGCTCAAGTGCACGCCTCGCTCAAGCGCATTGTCTTTGAATCGCTGCTCAAGGCGGGCCTTCGGATCGATCGTCGAGAAAAGTACGGTCTTCTTGCTGAGGTCCATGTACCGCATTGCGTGCGCTGCGCTGGCCCCCGTGAAGCCCGCCACGAGCAGCTTCTCACTGCCTGCGGCGAGAAGTTCAGTCGCCCAGGTGAACGCTTCAAACGGCTGGTCTTGCCGGTCTTCAAATAGCACCAGCGCGTGGAGCGTTTGCGTCGGCACTCGCAGCGCGTTCGACAAGAGTTCAAACTCTTCTTCGGCAATGTCCGCTTCGTCGCGAGACCAGCGCGACACAGTCGAAGTCGACGCCCCGAGCGCCTTGGCGAGTTCAGCCTGAGTAAGCCCGATTTTATGCGTCCATGCCGTGAGGAAGCGGGCGAGCGGGCTCAACCGCCGTCCACTGCGGCGGGACGGGCGAATTCGTCTTGGCGGCATGCGGAAACGAGATCATTTCTGTTTACTGACGTCAAGATTCCAACCGAATCCAGTGGATATCAAAAATCCGGGATTTGGTTGCGGCCGTATATTGACATTGGCGGGTGGCGGTCCCAGTATCGCTAACCGTGTCGTCGGCGAAAAAGGGGAAAGCCGCCGCGGGCGTGCCGTTGATTTGAAATAAAGAAGAAGCCTCACAACGCAACGCGTGGAGGCAATAGGATCAACCCCGAGAAACGGAAGTCGGTCGGCGAGGAACCAACTCGCAGAACCGCGGACTGGCGACACAGGACACACTAAATGTCGGCAGATCCGCCGCTCCTGGAATTTCCCTATCAAACCCATTTAACCATACCGGACATTGTAGGTCAAATACCTACAATTGACCAGTTGTCATCGAGATTCACGAAGATGCTCGGAGAGCGCTTCAATTTGCTCGCGAGCTTCGACCTGACGCTGTTCTTCGTCGTCCCGCTGGCGAGTCGCGCTGGCTATCCGTACGCGGCCGACGACTGGCTCCGTTTCGCCGAGCGTGAGCTCGGCCGGATGTTCGGTCAGTGTCTTCGCCTCGGTGCGCATGAGCCGGTGGCTATGGATGGGGACGATCCTCGTCCCGTTGCCGTCCTTGTCGCCTTTGCTTCGCGTCTTCGATTCGCGGAGCAAATGTCGAACATTGTTCGTTTCATTGAATCGATGACCGAGTTCGTTGGCGAAGACGCCCTTCGCGTCGCCGTCAACGCCACTGGCTCCGAACTCGGCTGGTTGCGCCGCGCTTAGTTTGTTTCTTTGCGGACGGCGCAGTTCTTCGCGCCGTCCGCCCAAGGCCGATTACTGCTCAATCTGAGCACCCTACCGCGCTGCCGGTTCCAGGCGCGCATCAGAGGAGTTTATGAAAATCAAAGGTTGTTACCTGGCCCGGTCCGGTTTTGTGCTGTTCATTACTCTTTCAGCCGCGTGTAATAGCGATGAATCGGTTGCCTTGAAGCCAGCGAAGGTCGCCCTAGATGTTCGCGTCCTGGATCCTTCGATCGGAGCGGCAGTTCCAAAGCAGCGTTGCGAGGAAGTGACGAAGGCTGCGGAGACATTGGTTCGTGGCCGCGGCCGAACCCATCTCATCGTGCTTGTCATGGGCGATAGCGAACCTAGCGCCCTCTACGACGGTTCGCTGAAAGTTAAGAAAGACCCCTTCGGAGATCCGGCGGATTCGGAGAAGAAGGCTGCCGAACTTGTCGAAAGCGTTCGGGCGTCTTGTGAGAAGAACATCAAGGCCACGAAGCGTTCACCGGTGTATCGCGCCGTGCTGCGGGCGAAAGAAGCGATCGCCGCAAAGTGTGCCGATCTTCTAGCTGTCGGCGCTTCCTGCGGCACGAGCCATACGATCACGCTGCACTCTGATCTTCGCGAAAACGAAGTCCCCGAGATCAAGAGGGCCCTCGCCAATCCGTCGAAGCGCAACCTCCAAGCCATCAACAAATACAAGGTGGAATTGGACGGTATCCGCATTCGCGCTTGCGACGTCAGTTCCAGTCGTGACCCGGTGATCGGGCCGGAGAATCTGCGCATCGTCTGGACGTATCTGCTCGGTGCGGAAATGACCTTCTCGCCGAGCTGCGGGGCATGAACTGGTCCTTGGGACAGGAGGTGAAAATATGAAAAACGAAATAGAGAATTCGGCTGCGGAGATCGGGATCTCGACCCGACCAATCGGGCAGCGCGAGAAAAATAATCCGTACATTTTTTTGGACAAAATCGCGGAAGTCGTGCGTGACGCTGTTCGCCGCTCGAAACAAACAGCCTATTTGAAACCGTTCGATGAGGCTCTTCAGCGCGTTTCCGGATCTGCCGCAGCGATCGCGCGGCACATGGGATTAAAAGCCGACAGCCGCGCCGCAAAGACGGTCGTTGATGAGCTCGACACGAGGATCACCGAACGCAAAGAAGCCAAACTTATGCTCGACGGAGCAAAAGAGGAGGTCGTCGAGCGGCGCGCCGCAGTTGCTGAACACCTGCCGGGTCTCACGAACGTGCGCTTTATGGGCGCGGTATTGGTTCTCGGCATTGCCACCCTGGTGGCGTACGAGGCAGCGGCTGCGCTGCTGTCGCTCGGCCTCGAAGCTCTGATTGCGCTGCATCTCGAATCTATGGGGTTCGAGCCTGACGTTGCGGTGACCATGTCTTCGGCGAAGTCGATGGCCGGATGGTTGTCGCTTGGTGTGGTGCTGCCCTTCCCGCTCGCCGTTCTCTACGTCGAGGGACGTTTGCACTGGTGTTTTAAAGTGCTGGCGTGCTGCTTTGAGGCGAGTTTCGCGTTTGGTTTTTTTTGCGTTCGCGCCGACGGAGCGCTTACCCCTGCCAACATCGGAATCGCTGCTTTTGAGGCTGCGGTTGTTGCTGCGCATGGCGTGGCTGTTGCCATCGTGGCGGCAGATCTTGCGCGCCGCGCCGACCTTCGTGATCACGCCTTCATTGCTCGCGACAAGCTGACATCAGCAGAGGTCACGAAAAACGAAGTGGCACATGATCTCTCTGTCAAAGAGACGGCGCTTCGCCGCCAAGTCGCGCTCGTTGGTGCCCGCGAAGACGCCGAAGATCGCCGGCGTGAGTTCCGCGAGCTCGGTGAAGACACCGCCCACCTTGAACACCTGATCGGGCTCTTCGAAGCCGCAGCTCGCGCCGAAGACGGGTTGCCGGCGCTTGGCGATGGAAAGAAGAAGAACGGAGGCGACGATGAAAACGATTGATCCAGCCCTTCTCAACAGCTGCCGCACCGGCACGAAGAAACGGGAAAGCGTGCTTCGCGCCGAGCGGAAACGACAGGAAGTCGCCACTGCAGAGGCGCATCTGCGCGACAAAGAGCGGGCCGCTGCCGCCTTCCATGACAACATCCGCGCCACGAAGCCCGAGGCTCCCGAGAATGAAGCCGGTGAAGAGAAAGTCTACGTTGTTGTTTCGGCGATCCTTATCGCTGCGGCGTTCGCGTTGATCGCCGAAGGGTCCGCGCTCTTTATCTTTGGTCTTACAGTCAGCGGCGCGCTTGTCGGCGGTGCGATGATGCTCGCCATCCTTAGCGCAACCCGCAACACCGTGAAGGAATACCGGGCGCCGAGTGGAAGAAGCTCGGCGCGTGAACTCTTCGTTGTTGGGTTGCTATCCTTTGGGCTCTATCCCTTGGCGCTTTTCGCTGCTGGTGAAGTTCATGGTGAACAGGCCTGGTTCTCGGTTTCCCCATCGCTCTTCATGTTTGCTCTTGGCTTCTTGGTGGTTTCTTCGGCGAAAAAACGCACGGACAGTTTTAATGCGTGGCTCCGCGACCACCTCGAACTTCAGCGCCTGAAAAATGAAGTGCTGATTGCCGACCAACAACTCAAGCGTGCCGAAGAAGCACTGGTGCTGGTCGAAGGTCAGATTAACGAACAACACCAACACCAACCTCCCTTCGTCGCGACGCCGCGAGCGCAAAACGGTCACGCGGCACCGGTGCGCGACTAACTAGAATTCCTCGAAATCTGAAAGGAGAAAAATAGCGATGGCTATTCTCGGAGTGGTTTGTCTTTTGGCGCTGCTTGTCGGCGCGTTTGCGAAAATTGCTGGTGCGGAAAAGGCCGCGAGCAACCTGGTCACCCTTGGGATCGTTCTCGCCTTCGCCGCGCCGATCGTTGTGTGCCTCGCGCTTCCGCTGGCGTCGGGTCTTGCTGTCCTCCTCAAGGACAATATCGCTGTCCTCATCATCGGGTTCTTGGCGCTGACCGTCGTCGCTTGGATCCGGTTCGTGAATCGCAAGCGGCGCCTCGATCATTGGTGGAAGACGCCACCGGTCGGCACCAAGAAACGCATCGAAGAAGATTGAAATATGAAACGGGCAGCGCGCGGACTTTATTATCTGCGCGCTGCCGCAGAGGGCGCAATGACCATCTCGGACTGGACAAAATTCTTCAGACACTTCTCGAAAAAGACTCCGAAGCAAAGCACCGAACTATCTGACGCGGATATTGTCCTTGGGCATACCTCCGAAAACGAGGCCGTCATTTGGCCGAAGCCAACCTTGGTCGAATCGTCGTCGGTGTTGTGTCTGGGTGCCAGCGGTAGTCGGAAGACGACCACCATTGTGGAAATGATGATCCGTGAGGCCCTCCGCGATCCAGATACCTCGCACCTGATCCTGGACCCTAAAGGAGACATGGTCGCCTATATATTCCAAGCCATCTCTCTCTACGGACCAGAAAATCTAAACCGAATCTACTATCTGGAGCCTTTCACCACCGGCTTTCATTTCAACCTCGTTAAACTCCCGCGCCGCAACAGGCCTGCGAAGGTGTTCGCTTGGCAATTGGCGTCGCTGGTCGGTCGGCTCACGACCGATGCTGCCGGTCCACGGAAAGATCTTTCAACGGGAGCCAGACAGCTCGATGGCGCCATGATGGTGATCGAGTCCATTCTTCTTTCAGAGCATCCGGATGCGACACTCTTGTGGGGCGAAGAGGCGCTTACTCGACCCGGCGGGGTAGAGGCTCTTGCCGCCCTGTCGCCCCCGGATGTCGGCCCGCGCATGCTTGCCGCCATCCAAGGATTGTCGCCAGACTTGAAAGTTTCGATCGCGTCGCGCATGCGGCTTGCTTTTAGCGGTCTCCCAATTCTCGCAGATATGATGGCAGCACCCGGCTGCATAGATATCGGAGCACTTCTCAATGCCAAAGGCGCAATTGTCATCGTCGACTTGAGCGATCCGCTCGGCCTTGGCGAGCTGCGGCCGTTCCTCGCCAATCTGATTTTCCGCCTCGGTTTAGACAGTCTCTTGGAGAGAAGCTCGCCTCATGAAGGACACCATACGCGGATCTGGATAGACGAGCTGCAGATCGTGAGCGCGGTATTGTCATCCGCTTTGGAGGACGCGGTAGCCACTATTCGGAGCCGCGGCGGATCGCTCGTCGGTTTGTCACAGGGGACAGTAGCGCTGGCGCAAGCCTCCCCTGCATTACTCCCGGGGCTTCTCAGTAATACGAGAAAGCTCGTCGGAAGATTGAATGCAGAAGACGCTTTGCTTCTTGCGAAGCACGTTGCTCCCGCCGGATCGGACGAATCGTTTGGCGCGATCCGCGCGCGGGTTGCGGCGCGTGCCGTGTCTTTCAAGAACGGTGAATTCTACTGGATAGACAATGGGAAGCGTACTCGCTTTAGCGCGGTCAACGTCGACGTGGACAGCTGGAAAGAAGCGGCCAAGCGTGAAGCCGAATCGATCGAAGTGACCAAACAACGGCTCGCGCTGGCGAAGGGCGTCAAACACATATCGCTTCTCGACGCAGCTCGTGCGTGGGGCACCGCGCCAATTGAACATTCAGCGACGAAAAACAAGCCGCGCAAAACAAAGCCGCGGTGGGGGTGAGTCGTGTTTTCGATGTTGTTCAAAACCATCGGCATTGTTTGGCGCGTGTCGTCGTTTACCGTCTCCGTTCTTCTCTTTCTGATCGAGGCGTGTTTTTGGGCGGGCGCGATTGCAATTGGTCTTGGAGAGCGGGCGATTGATCTCTACCAAGGCCGTAAAGCTCTTATGTCTGGCAAAGCAATTTGCGAAAAAGGACATGAGACCACCACCGAAAACCTACCGCTCGAGTGTCAGCGGTGCGGATTTAAATATATTGGCTCGATCTGGGTATGTGCATCGAAAGAATGTGGAGCACGCACGCAGCACATTTCTTGTTCGGTTTGTAGTCTCTCGATTCGCAGCCCGTACCGGTGGGGGAGGGAGGAGAAGGCATGAGCCGGACACCATTTGGTTCGCGACCGAAGAAGTTGTCCCGCCTCATGCTCTCCGCAAGGGATATTGAAATTCTATATTTCTGCGGCAAGGTTGGCTACGCCAGCCAAGAACAACTCGCACGTTCTTTTTTCCCTTCGCTTGATCGGTGCCGCCGGCGAACGCGGATCTTGGCCGGACACGGCTTGCTCCGAATCTCTCTTCACGACTCTACGGCTCCGTACCTGTTCACGCTCACTGCCGTGGGACTCCGCGAGCTCGAGAAGCACATGCCTGACGCCGTCGGCGAGATACACCTGCGGGGCGGCGCAATCGGATTAACTGGTCTTCGTCACAACCTTGCGATCACCGACGCGCGCCAATATCTCTCCTCACTTATTTATGACGGTCTCGTATGTCCTAAAATGCTGCATTCAGCGACCCACCAGGTGGGTGTCGAACTCCGTTCCTCCGCTCCGCTGAACACGACATTTTCGAACATGCTCGACCGCTCTGCTTCGCTCGCGCGTTGGCTGCCGGGCAGTCATACGGATGTCGCTTCTTCATTTGGCCACCTGCACCTCGAGCCTGACGCACTCGCTCTGGTCGAGATAGGCGCCCCGGAGGCAGAATCTCACGATGATGAAGGTGAAGTGCTGACGCTACGGTACGCCTTCGAGATAGATGCGTCAGGCACTGAGGGGTCCCGAGTCCTGGGCGACAAGCACGCGAAATATGCGTCGGCTGTCGCAAATAGTCTGATCGACGAGCTGTGGTGGATTGTGCTTGGCGGCAAGGGGCGGGAGCGAGCGATCGCAGTCTCCGCCATCGCCGCTCGTCTCGGGCCAGCGACGCGCATCTTTTCTCATGAGGCCATTCTTCGCCGTCCGCTTGAAGCACCACCCAAAGTTTGTGGCTCGCGAGATGCGCGAGAGCCCCGCCCGCCCTCCCGAATTTATGACCAGCAACCTGAAAGTCATAATCCGCAGCTTCGAGAGCGCGAAAAAATACTGCGAGATCCTGGTGTTCGCATTTCTGAATCCACCATTGATTGGTGGCTGAAAGGATAGGCTCAAAGGTGAGTCGGGAAGGCGACGAGCGGTGTTTAATTACCGATCGCGATGAGAGTAAGACCCCGTCGCCGTGGCTCACGATAGCTGAGGCCTGCCGGTATTTATCCTGTTCTCGCCAGACGCTTCACCGCCTGATCGATCGCGGTGAGTTTCAGCCCGACGGCCGTGTCGGACGTCGCGTTCGCTTCAGTAGAACGATGCTCGATGAGTATGTCCGTGGTACAACCGCTTCGGACAGCGTGGAGCGTTCGCACAGTGATCGGGAGAAAAATAATGCCCATCAAACGAACGCGGCCGAAGGCCACCGGCATCCCCGGGATCTACCAGGACGGGGACAACCGGTTTCTGATTCGCGCCTGGTTCACCGACCCGAAGACGGGTCGCCAACACAAGAGGGAGGGAATAGCGACGACGCTCGCAGCAGCGCTCGTGAAGAAAGAGGAGCTACGCGGCCGAGAACCGGCAAAGATAGTTTCAAGACCGCGGTTCGCCGATTTCGCCGAGCAGTGGCTCGAGGCAGTGGCGCCGACATTGGCGGAATCGACTCGTGACCGGTACGTCACCGCTTTGGCGCATCTCGCGACCCGCTTCGGTGATCACTATGTCGATGCGATCGATTCGCGCGATGTTCGGTCCTGGCAGAGCGAGGCCTTGAAGACTGCCGCGCGCCCGACGGTGAACGGCTGGCTGCGGGTGCTTCGTCAGGTGCTGGCTCGCGCCCTTGATGATCGCCTCATCACCGTGAATCCGGCGAAAGCGGTGAAAAGTGTCACCGAGAAGAGGACCGGCGGACGGCGAGGGCGGTCTTTGACCGTGCCCGAGCTTCGCCGGTTTCTGCTCGCGACCGATGAGCTGAAGCAAAGCGCGAAGGAGGAGCGGAAGAAGATCGGGACGGATGTCATCCGCATGATCTTGGTTCTCGTGTGGAGCGGCATGCGGCGCGGTGAAATGTTTGCGCTCAAGTGGAGTGACTACGACGGGACTGAGCTTGCCATCGAACGCTCCGTGTATCGCGGGAACGAGAAGGCGACGAAGACCGATGACCCGCGCCGTGTGGCGGTGTCGGGTCCGCTGAAGTCGATCCTCGACGAGCAGCGGGAATGGCTCCGCGCCACGAAACATCAAGGACAGGAGTCCGGACTCGTCTTTCCAGCATCGCCGAAACATGCGTGGGCGCGGGCTGCGAAGAAGGAAGAGCTCGAGGTGCGTTGGTATCGCTCGGCGTCCTGTCTCGACAAACCGCTGCGCAAGATCGTGATGGCCGCGGGAGTGCCGGAGATCTCACCGCACAGCTTTCGTCGGACGTGGGAAAATTTGCTCCGGCTTGCTGGCGTCGATGAATTGGTTCGTCGATCACTCGCCGGATGGCGGAGCGAAGACGCTCAAGAAATTTACGCTGGCGTTGCCGCCGATGAGCGCACCGCGGCGGTGAATTCGGTGGCGAAGTTGGTGTTGATCGAAGGCGGAAAGCAGGACCAACACCCGGCACCAACACCCGAAGGGAGAAACGAAAAAGGGCTCGAGACCTTGATCTCGAACCCTTCGTTCTAAACTCTCTTTTTTGAGCGGGTCACGAGACTCGAACTCGCGACTTCAACCTTGGGAAGGTTGCACTCTACCAACTGAGTTAGACCCGCTTACTTACGATCCTGAGCGTTTAGCATCCACGCTCGCGCCCGTCAACGCGTCCTCACTCTGCCCGAGGAAGCGCGCTCAGCTTCCTTCGCCCCGGGGCGGCCCGTATCTTGGCAGGCGCTGTGCGTTTCACCCGTCGCGAGCTCCCGTCCGACCGCGCTGTCATCTTCGAGATCAACCGCCTTGCATTCGGCCGCGACGGCGAAGCAAAGCTCGTGGATCTCTTACGCGACTCCACGCCGCCCGCACAATTCATCTCCATCGTCGTCGAAGAAAACAACGCGCCGATCGCGCACGCGCTCTACTCGCCGATCAGTATCGCCGGCGTCCCCGCGATAGCGCTCGCCCCCGTCGCCGTTCATCCCGCGCACCAACGCACCGGTGCCGGCACCGCGGCGATCCAAGCCGGCCTCGCTGCATGTCGCGCTGCAGGGCAGGGGATCGTCGTGGTCGTCGGCCACCCTGAATATTATCCACGTTTTGGATTTGAGCCCGCCCGCGCAAAGGGCCTCGAAGCGCCTTTTCCCGTGAGCGATGACGCGTTTTTGGTGCTTGCCTTACGTCCTGGCGCGCTCGAGCGCGTCGGCGGGCTCGTCACTTATCCGCCGCCGTTCCTCGACCCCTCGATTGTATAGTTCACACGACCGGAGGATCGCTCTCCCGCTCAAAGTGCCTATGTTTCGCCAATGCCTCAATAAAGGCACCGATACCTTCCTCGGCATCTTCGAATCTCAACAGTCCGGAATCTTCTGCATCACCGAGACCTGCCTTCTCGAGCAGCGCTTGCGCTCCGCCGATCGCCAGAATCGTTTTGCAGTGTCTGAAGTGTTCTTTGACGTGTTCGATCGCGCGGCCGTCCCCCAGCAGAGTTTCGACCGCCTGATCTCCATCCACCAAAATCAGCGCATCGAACAACACCGCCGGCTCGTTCTCGAGTGAAGCTTTCGCTTCGATCGCGCTACCGCCTGCCGTCTTGAAGGGCCCGATCCGCGGCCCGACCAAACGCCCGTTTGCTCCCGCCTCCGCGAGCGCACTTTCGATCGCCGAAACTGTCCTCGCGGACACTCCGTGGGCGACCATGATCTCCACCATCCGCGTGCGCACGCTCCCGTCTCCGGGCCTCGCCATCAGCGACAACGCCGGGGACTGCGACACCTCCGGCTCCGGTACATTGCGGATCGCGCGGGGCATCGCTTTCGGCATCGGAATTCCGAGCCCGTCCGCGATCTCTTTCGCCATCTCGCGCGACACGTTCACCAACATCGACACCGTCCGCTCGCGGATCGCCGGCACCGATACTTTGCTCAGCTCGAAGCGGAATGCGTTGATGATGTGTTGTTTCTCGATCTCCGTTTGGCTTTCGAAAAATAGTCGCGCTTGGTTGAAGTGTTCTGCGAATTTCTCCGGTTTCCCGCGCACCTCGTCCGTCGCGACGGGCTCTGGAAAAGAGACGAATCCCGCACCGCCCGCCTGGAAAGGACACCCACCGCCGAGTGAGTTCGGTTCGTAACTCACTTTTCCGCGATGAATCGCCTGGCGGTGCATCCCGTCGCGCTGATTATTCGCGACCGGTGCGATCGGCGCGTTGATCGGAATTTCATGGAAATTCGGCCCGCCGAGACGCGAAATCTGCGTGTCGACGTACGAGTGAATTCGGCCCGCGAGCAGCGGATCGTTCGTGAAATCGATCCCCGGCACCACGTGCGCGGTACAAAACGCGACCTGCTCCGTCTCCGCGAAGAAATTATCCGGATTTCGGTTGAGCACCATGCGCCCCACCGGAGTCACCGGAACCAATTCTTCGGGAATTATTTTCGTCGCGTCGAGAACATCGAAGCTGAAGCTCTCCGCTTGGCGTTCGCTGAAAATCTGCAAACCCAGCTCATATTCCGGATATTCGCCCGCCTCGATCGCCTCCCACAAATCTCTCCGGTGATAGTCTGGGTCTGCGCCGGAAATCTTGACCGCCTCGTCCCACATCAAAGAGTGAGTTCCGAGCTTGGGAGTCCAATGAAACTTCACGAACGTCGACTGACCGACCTCATTGATCATCCGGAACGTGTGCACTCCGAAGCCCTGCATCATGCGATAACTGCGCGGAATGCCGCGATCCGACATCGCCCACATCAACATGTGCGTGGACTCCGGCATCAGCGAGACGAAATCCCAGAAAGTATCGTGCGCCGATGCAGCCTGAGGCATCGCGTGGTGCGGTTCCGGTTTCACCGCGTGCACCAAATCCGGGAATTTCATCGCGTCCTGGATGAAAAATACCGGGATATTATTTCCAACTAAGTCCCAGTTTCCTTCGTCCGTATAAAATTTGACCGCGAACCCGCGCACGTCGCGCGCCGTATCTTTCGACCCGCGTTCGCCTTGAACCGTGGAAAATCGAACGAACGTTGGCGTAATTTTTCCCGCTTCTTGAAACGGGGCCGCCTTGGTAATTTTTCCCAGCGGGCGATAGTTCTCAAAAAACCCGTGCGCACCCGAACCGCGCGCGTGCACGATGCGCTCAGGAATGCGCTCGTGATCGAAATGGGTAATTTTTTCGCGAAGGATGAAGTCTTTCAGCAGCGCCGGTCCGCGCAAGCCCGCCTTCAGAGAATTTTGATTGTCGGCGACCAACACGCCTTGATTTGTCGTCAAAAACCGGCCGCTGCCGTCGACGCGCACGCGGTCGAGCGGTTCGACCGTCGGATTTTGTCCCGGCGCGGCCACTCCGCCGGTTTTCATCGAATGATTCTCTTCGGACGCGGTGCTCGCGGTAACCGCAGGCGATGGAGGCTCGACGTGTTGTCCTTCCGGCGGACGTGTCGCGTTCTTCAGCCCGTGCTCGGCACCTTTTCCCGCGTTGAAAGGGAAGGCGCGCGCGGTGGCCTCGGTCTCGATCGCGGTACGGTCCTCTTTGCGAGGACGGCTCGGCGCCTCATTGGTCTTTGGAGGTGATTTTTTTGCGGATTTTTTCTTGGTCGCCATCAGTTCACCCGAAAGGTGCGCGCGGCCTCGATGCATGGCCCGCGCCGACCAAGACACCTCGCTCCCTCGCCGCGGGGTGGGGCGAATTGGAGTCGCTGGGAAAAAGAGGTACGACCGTATCCTTGCGCTCGCGACTCACCATCATCGACGAAGAGGTCGCGGCCCGTGTCCTTTCCATCGAAGCCGATCGCGAATGGCTCTGTCGCCGTGGATGCGACACGTGTTGCCGGAGCCTCGCGGCCCCGCTGTTGATCTCCGCCGAGGAATATTCGCGCCTCAAAGCTGCGCTCGATAGTTTGTCGGAAAATATTCAGGCGGAAATTCGCGCCCGCATCGCAAATATTCCGCGTGAAGCTCGACCGTATATTTGTCCTTTTCTCGAACGCAGCCGCGGAGAATGCACCGTCTATCTGGCGCGTCCCGTCGCTTGTCGATCCTTCGGCTTCTATGCCGGCCGCGAGGGTGGTCGTTGGTGCGGCGAGCTCGAAGCGCAGGTTTCGAGCGGTGCGGCGGAGGACGTCATCTTCGGCAATCACGACGTGTTGGAAAGCCGCCTGGCCCGCGAGCTGGGCCCGACGAAAACGATCTCCGAGTGGTTCGCCTAAAAAGCGCCGAAGAAACGCCTTTTTCCGCGGATCCATTTGACGGCTCCCACCTGGGACCTACGCGCCTAGATGGATTGGGCCTCTTCAGCAAAAAACGCTTCGTCGTCAGCACCATCCTCCTCGCGGTCGAAGGCGAGGCCCGCCGCCGCATCTACCAGACTGTCCTTTCGGCCACTGAACGGATCGTCCACTCCGAAGGCGACTTCTCCGTCGCCAGCGAAGAGATTTCCCGCGCCGCCGAGGTTTTGCTCGCGCATGAGGCCGCCTGGAGCCACATCGCGAACTGGGGTGAGGTTTTCCGCGAAGAAACGGCGGCCGCACAGTATGGGGAGGAATCTTTCGCCGACTGCGCCGGTCGTTATCTAAGCGCGACCGACGAGGGCGATGAGGAAGAGGGGGACGCCGAGGTCGCGGAGGGAAACTCCGTTGTCATGTTGACCATCGCGTACGAAGGCGAAAATCGCGCGCTCGAAAAAACGCTCGCCACGCGGGAAGAGGTGGGGACCGCGCTGAGCGCCGTTGTCGCGCTCCATCGCAAAGACCAACTCATGCTGGCTCACATTCACCAATCGCCCGGAACGATCGAAGAAGCGCTGGACGAAGATCAGCTCCTCGTGAGTTACCCGGAAATGCTCTCACTCTGAGGATACTATGAACAAACTACTTCGATTCATCGCAGTACTATCGATGGGCGCATTCGCGACCTCGGCTTGTTTTGCACCTTCGGCTCCGTCCGAGCCGGAGACGATCGAGCCGGCGAAAAAGATCGAAAATTCTCCGCCGCTCCCTGCCGGAAATTACGACGTGCAGAACGCGAGTTACGATGACGCCACCGGCGTCTATAAAATGTTCGTGCTCGGCGCGCCGGCGGGCTCGAAGCCGCACTATCAAACGACGGAGCTGCAGATGGCGCGTTTGACCGACGAAGAAATCGCCGCCGGGAAAAAGAGTTATCTGAAATTCGGTGACGGAAACGCCCCGGTGCTCTATCTGACGCCCGATTTTGCGATCAGCTACGTGCACAACGTGACCGAAGAACACGTCGATCAGCGAAGCGGTAAATCCGAGACGGTCGTCGTTGCGCAGCAGACTTCGACGTGGTCGCCGTTTATGTCGGCGATGGCTGGTATGGCGATCGGCAACATGTTGTTCTCGCCGAGATACTATTATCCGCCGCCCTACGCTGCGGGCGGGATGACGGGTTATGGCGGTGCGGGCATGACGCGCTCCATGGCCGGCCAAGAGTACGCGCAGAAATTCGGCAGCGAGCCGAAGGCCGCGCGTTTGAGCAAGACGGGCATGGCTCCCCGGCGCGTCAGCGCGAACAGCCTGCGCTCCACCGGCACCGGCGCGGGCTCGAGCCGCCTCAAGACGCCTGCCAAACCTTCGTATAAGCCGCCGCGTCGCACGGGTGGATTCGGCCGCCGCCGCTAAATTCGCGGCTCCCGACCTCGGCTCAGCTCGGTCTCGAACGAGCTACGTAACTCTTGATCTCTTCCAACATCTGCTGCGCTTGATCGTGTGAAGGCTCGAGCTTGAGCGCTTCTTCGAGCGACGCGATCGCTCCCGAACGATCACCCTGATTATTTTTGCACGCGGCTAAATAGACGTGGGCCATGACCTGATCGGGCGCCACGGACACTGCGCGCTCTAATAGTGTCCGCGCGGCCACATAGTTATCCTGGCGCATTCGCTCCAAACCCAAATTTGCCAGCGCCGCTCCGTTGTCGGAATCCAGCTCCAACGCACGTTCCAGATCGATGGCCCCACGATCACGCTCGCCGAGCTCGATCCGCGCCACGCCTCGATTCGTCAAAATCACCGGATGATCGGGCGCCAGCTGATCCATGCGATCCAAAATCTCGAGCTGTTCGCGCCATAGTTTCAGCTCACCGAATGCGATGCGCGCTTCTTCGAGATCGTTCAGATCGTTGGTGTCGACGGACAAAAGTTGCCGCGCGGTAATATCTCGCTCTTTTTCTTTTCCGGCTGCATGCAACACGCGAAGGAGCGCCGCCTTCGGTTTGACTTGGTTTGGGCGCAACATCGTCCAATTTTTCGCCTGGTCGACGGCCTCGTCGAATAGTCCGCCCGCGGCGAGCTGTACGACTTCCTGTTCCATCCAATAGTCGGAGATGACCATCGGTGCTTCGGGATGAGGCTCGCTCTTTTTCAACGCGCTCAATCCCCGTGCGGCAATTTCCGCTTTCCACGATCGATAGGTCGATTTTTCCGTCCAGCCTTCTTCGGCGCGGAGCGGATTATCGCTTTCGCTTTCGGGAACGTCGTATGCGTCCGAGAGCGCACCGACCATTCTTCGCGCAGCGTCGGCCGCGCCGGCTAAATTGTCCCAGTCTTCGATCTGCGCCTCGAACCAACTATTGAGTCGCGAGGTGCTCTCGAATCGTTTCGGATCGTCGAACTCGAACGACGGCAAAATTGCGCGCCGCTCTGCATGCATCATCAAACCGCGAGCCCACAGGTCGATGCGGTGATGTTTCTCGACGCCCGCCCGCGCTTCTTCAGGCACGCCGAGCTCGAGCGCATGCCGCGCGGCGAGCGTCCCTAAAACCTCGTTCGATACTTCCGAAAGAATGCGTGCGATCGCGCTCCAGCCAAGCCCGTTTTTTGGGTCCAGATCGAGCGCGTACAGCGCGTGCCATGCGGCATCTTTCGCGTCCCCGCGCTCCAAGCTCTCGCCCGCACGGCGCGCCAGCTCGTTCGCTGAGGGCGGTCTACAGTCCGACATGAAGAGAGCATAGCCGAACGCAAAAGCTGCGCGGTGTTCGATTAACCGGACAAATCACGGACGATTTTCCGGACACTCGCGCAAAATCCCGCAAAGATTTCGCGGCGCGACCGGTGGCACTCCGCGTGCTCCCCGTCTTCGCATGCGACCGTCTGCACCTCCGATCCTCAACCTCGAGCGTTTGCCCCGCCCGGATCTCGAGGCGCTCGCTGCATTCAAGCTTTGGGTGGAGATGGGGATCGATCTCACAGAGTGCGATCCGGCGATCGGCGCCGCAGAGCTGGAGTGGATACTCGCATTCCTCAAACACGGAGGTCCGCACATCGCGCTCGCTCCCCTCGACGGCGCAGCGCTCTCTCACGCCCGCCGCCACCGCGCTTCCGCCGACCCACTCGCCGCTTGATCTCGGACCGCGCGTGCGCCATGCGCCACGGATGAAAGTTCTCGACGTCGAAATCGAGCTTCAAGCGAGCAACGTCGTCGCCGGAATTGCGGTGGCACGCGGTTGTGTCACCGAACCGGCAAATCAAGAGCTCCGCGAAAAGATCGCCGCCGCGATCCTCGAAGCGAAATCGCGACCTGCGGAGCGCGAAGGCGCCGTGCGCGATATGTTGCGCCACGGCAAATATAAACCGACCGGTCGCGGCAAACCTGCGAGCGAATATTTATTGCGCGCCGCGACCGAGGATAAGTTTCCCTTCATCAATAATTTGGTCGACATCAACAATCTGATTTCTCTGAAATCGATGTTGCCGATCTCACTGATCGATCTTGGCCGCGCGGACAGTCACCATTTTATGGTGCGTCGCGGCCGTGCCGGCGAATCTTATATCTTCAACTCCGCCGGCCAGATCATCGAGCTGGAAGATCTCTTGTTGGTCGCGCACCAACCCGGTGACGTCGCCTGCGCGAATCCGGTCAAAGACTCCATGGCCACCAAACTGGCCGAAGGATCAGGTGACGTGATGGCGGTGATCTACGCGCCCTCGGCTCTCGCGGCCGTTGCCGAAAACGCGGCCCAAGATTTCGCCGCCATGTTGCAGCACCTCGGCCGCGCCAACGAGTCTGCGGCGGGATTGGTACGCTAAAAATTCGGCAGTTAGGTTCGCGGATCGAAAGCGCTGGCGTCGGCGAGCTGTTTCCACAGCTCTTTCGTTTTGTCGCTGATTATTTTCGGTACGACGATCTTCATCTTCACGTAGAGATCGCCGGGATCGCCTTCTTTTCCCGGTTTCAGCGGCAGACCTTGTCCGCGGAGGCGCAATTTTTGTCCCGAGGAAGTCCCCGGCGGAATTCGGACTTTGACCGAACCACCCGGTGTCTTCAGCTCGACCTCTGCGCCGAGCACGGCTTCCCAAGGTGCAATTTGCAGCGTGGTGGAAATATCGCGGCCGTCGAGATCGAAATTCGGGTGTGGCTCGACGTGCAGCACCACGATCAGCGTCGGCTCTTTTAATTTCAGCCGATCACCTTCTTTGGCGCCCGGCGGAATTTTTATTTTGAAGCGCTGCTGTTCTTTGGTGCCCGGCGCTTCCAAAGTTACGTTGAGCGTCGTGCCCGTATAAGCTTGCTCGAGCGTGATCGATAGTTTGACCTCGCGCTCGCGCTTTTGTTTTTTCTGCGCTCGGCGAAGAATATTATCGAAGGGGCTGCCCATGTCGTCGAAGTTGAGCAGGTCCTCCATCGACGGCCCGCGATTCGCGCGTTCACGTTGTCGGTGCGCCTCCCGCGGCGGAGGCCGGCGGCGCCCCGAAGCACCCGGCGCGTGCATGCCGAACGCGTCGTAGCGCGCGCGTTTTTCGTCGTCCTTCAAGACCTCGTAGGCCGCGACCAGCTTCTTGAAATTCTCCTCGGCATCCGGTGCTTTGTTCACGTCCGGATGGAGCTCGCGCGCCTTCTTTTTGAACGCGGATTGGATCTCCTCCCGGGTTGCTTTGTTCGCAACTCCAAGGACCGAGTAGAGGTTGTCGCCCTCGGCTGCCGCCATTTCTCTCTCGTTTCTAGCATTGAGCTCGCCTTCGGACCAAAGTCGGTTTGACAGAAGGGCCTCTACAGAACAGCATCCGCCCCGCATGCGCCGTCCGGGTACGCCGCTCACCCACGAAGTCCTCGTCGAAGAGGCCCGTTTCATTCTGCGTACTTTGCAGAGAGACGACCTCTTTGGAGACCGAGTTCGGCTCACCGAAGCGGAGCGCGTGATCGACTCGTCGATCTCCATGTCTTTCGCCGATTACTGCGGGTTTTTGAACAAGTACGGATATGTTCGGATCGATCAGCTCGCGAACTTGATCGAAGTCACCGAGGGCGGCGCGCTCGTCGCGCAGGATGTCGACGACGCGGAATTTCACGCACGCCTCTCGCGCCATTTTCAGCGCGAGCTTGGAACTCAGCCGGCGATGCGCTCTTTGCCGCGAGATAATCAGGCTCAAACTGAAGCACCGGCGCCGGCACGTTCGCAGCGGCCGCAAGCCTCTCCGGCCGCAGCCCCCCAGCCGGGTGATGAAGTGCTCGATCGCCGTTACCGCCGCGGTGAATCGATCGGCGCGGGAACGATCGGGACGGTGTATCGCGGACAACACGTCAGCCTCGGCCGCCGCATGGCGATCAAAGAGGCGCGCTCGATATTTCAATTCGCGAGTTATTTGCGCCGCGACGAGATCGTCCGCCGCATCCGCACCACGGTGGAAACTCACGCCGCGTTGGTGCACCCGAATATTATCCAAATCATGGACCAGAACCCGGAGCGCGAATATCCATATTTCGTAATGGAGCTCGCCACCGGAGGTAATTTGCGCCAGCGACTGGCCGCGGAGACAGATGGCGTCATTTCTTTGCAGATCGCCGTGCGCATTTTGACGCAGATTTGTTACGCGCTTCAATTTGCGCACAAACAGGGTGTGCTGCACTTGGGGTTGAAGCCGGAGAACGTCCTCTTCGATCACTTGGGAAATGTGAAGCTCTCGGACTTCGGTTTTGGGCGGGTCACCGAGCGCACCGATGAGTCCGGTCAAACGCCGGTTTTGATCGGCGGCGGCACCGTCGGATATATGGCGCCGGAACGTTTGCAGCCGAGCGCGAGTGACTCCGGTTCGCTTCATCCCGCCGCGGATATTTACGCGCTGGGTATGTTGTTCTACGAAATGTTGACCGGAAAATTGCCGGGCCGCCGTTCGCCGCTTCCTTCACAAGCGCGCAAAGAAGTGCCCGCGGCGTTCGACGACGTCTTCGACAAAATGACGCGCGACGATCTCAACGAACGTTACAAGAGCGTCGACGAAGTCCTCGACGGTTTATACAAAGCGTTCCCCTCGAAGGAAGTCTTCGCGCAGGGAACGATCTTGTTGTGGTCGGAGGATCCGAAACCTCTCCCGAAAGCTGCGGAGCCCGAGAAGGCCGACGATGCGCCCCGCGGCGACAGTGAGACGAAGACCGGCGAGATCGATATTTCCGATGCGCAGCCGACGGTCGCTGCGCGCAAAGGGCCTCCGCCTCCGCCGCCGGTTGCGCCGTCGAACCTTCTTCGCCGTGGTCGTAAATCTCTGGATGAATAGTCCATGAGCGATGAGGGCAGAGCACCGCCCGAGCGTCCGAAGAGGGACCCGCTCGAAGATACTCAAGAGATGGAGCGCATTCGTGCGCCCGGTTTTCACAACCAAACTGCGCTCGATCCTTGGAACGAAGTCACTCCGCAGGAGCTCTCCGGCGAACAACCTGCGCTGGTCATTGCGGTCGAAGAGAGCGGTGATCTCGCGGACGATTTATTTCTCGGCGACGGACCTTACGCGGCGCCGATGGATCGACCGATCGAAGACAAACCGATGCGCATCGCGGATCCACGATCGCCGTCCGCGTTGTCGAAGTTTGCGCTCGCAGGACCGCTGAATATCGAGCGGAGCGCGCCGGGTAGATCGGGCTCTTCGATCCGCGTCGGTGATGCGGCAATCGCTATTTCTCGGCGGGTGCCGAGCACCGTCGGCCGCGCCATGGTGGAGCGCGAACGACCGACCGAGATCGTACGCGCGCATCACGAAGCGGGGCCCGCACGCAAATATCCAAAAATGCGCGCGCTCCTGAGAAATCCCGAAAAAGTTCCTCACGGAAGCACGCCGCCTTCGAAACCAAAACCTCCGCCCGTGCCGGGAACATTTATTCCGGCGAGCAAAAGAGAGCGCGAAAAACCGGTCGTCGACTCGGCGCCCGGGGATTTGGACGAAATGTTGGCCACCATGGCCGAAGGTTTATTGATCGGTGAAGACGCGACGGGACACACTGAAGTGCGGGTGACTTTGCGCGATGAATTTTTCGCCGGCACCGAGCTGCGAATTACGCTCGGTGAAGATGGAGTCACCGCCATTTTGGTTCCGCCGGATCGCATGACGTACATGATGTTGAATGGAAACGTCGACGATCTGCGGGTGCGCCTCGAATCTCGCGGATTACGCGTCTCGAAGGTCAAAGTCGCGGAGCCCGGTTGAGGTACTAGGTTGGAGCCCGAAGAGAAGAAGCCGGCGTGGCCGGTATTTCTGGTCACGCTATTGATGATTCCGGCGACGTTGTTGTCGTCGGTGGTCGTCTTCTCGATCGCTGCGGTGATCTTGGTTCCCGACGGAGTGACTTCACCCGCGGAGATCGAAGATTTTCTCCGCTCCCAGCTCACGACCGGCGCCACCAAAACCGCTCTCGGTGTCCTCGCGAACACTCTCGTATTTGTTGCCGTACCGGTTTATTTGGCCTTCGATCGCGTCGGCGCGGAAGAAGCAACTCAGCGCCTCGGATTAAATTCCACCACGATCGCCGACTGTCTACTGACCATACTTGCGATGCTCGGCCTGACGGCGGGATTGGATGCGGTGGTGCGCCTCGCGGGTTTGGAAAATTACGGGGCGATGTCGGAGCTGAACCAAGAGATCCTCGCCTTGCCGGACAATATCCGGCTCCCGCTGGCGTTTGTGGTCGCCGTCGGCGCGGGAATTCCGGAGGAGCTTTTTTTCCGGGGATATCTCATGCGGCGCCTCGCCGTGTCTCAGGGGAAGACGATCGCACTTTTGACCTCCGCGCTGGTCTTCGGTCTCTTTCATCTCGATCCGCTGCACGCGCCGATCGCTTCGGTGATGGGGCTGTTGCTCGGCTTCGTCGTCCTGCGCACGGGTTCGCTCTATCCGGCGATCGTCGCGCATATCGCGAATAACGGCGTGGCGGTGCTGCTCGCAGAGGAGAGCGCCGCCATTCCCGAACAACACATGTGGCTGCAGCTCGCGGCCGGCGCGGCTTTTTGTGGGTTGTGTTGTTACTTCCTGGCCCGCCGTCACAGAGGTGAAGAACATCCGATCGTGTGGTAGCGATCGGCGCGGTGATGGTCGAAAACGCGCGTTTTTCCGAGCTGCGAACACGAATTGCGGAGCTCAAAGACATCGACGGAATTCTCGGTCTCCTTACTTGGGATGAGGAGACTCATGCGCCGCAAGGTGCACGCGAACAGCGCGGGCAACAGACCGCGACGCTGGAAGGGATCCGACACCAGAAGGTGATCGACGCGCGTTTCGGTGAGCTGATCGCGACGCTCGCCGGCGACGAGTCGTTGAGCGCCGAAGAACAGGTGATGGTCGCACGCATCAAACGCCGCCGTGATCTCGCGACGAAACTTCCGGAGTCTTTGGTCAAAGAGATCGCCGAGCTCCGATCGATCGCGCTCGCTTCTTGGCAGAAAGCCCGCGCGGAGAGAAACTATTCGGCGTTCGAGCCGTACTTACAAAAAACGGTGACTCTGATGCGCGCCAAGGCCGACGCGCTCGGAAATACGAGCGGCGAACGGTACGACGCCTTGCTTGATGAGTTCGAGCCCGGAATGCTGACTGCGCGGCTGGTTCCTGTGCTCGAAGAATTGCGCGCGGGATTGGTCCCGCTGGTCGATAAAATTCTCGGCGCACCGGAAAAGCCGAATAAAACATTTCTCGAGAACCAAGAGTACGACGTCGAAGCGCAATGGAAGATGACGCTCAAACTTCTAGAGCAACTCGGATACTCCTTCGAGACGGGCCGGCAGGATCGTTCGGCGCACCCCTTCACGGTGAATTGTTCGGAGAGCGACGTTCGGGTGACGACGCGGATTTTTCCGAATAATCCGCTCTCCGCGATTTTCTCTACGATTCATGAGTGCGGGCACGGGCTCTACGAACAAGGTTTCCGCCGCGAGCACCACCGAACCTCTTTGGCGGAGGTTCCCAGCGCCGGGCTTCATGAGTCGCAGTCGCGGCTCTGGGAAAATATGATCGGCCGCAGCCGGGCATTTTGGACCTATTATTATCCGAAATTCGCCGCGGTTTTTCAGAAGCAGACCGAGGGTGTTCCGCTGGAGTCGATGTATCGCGCGGTGAATGTGGTCGAAGCTTCGCCGATCCGCGTGGAAGCGGACGAGGTTACTTATAACCTCCATATTCTGGTGCGTTTCGAGCTGGAAATGGCGCTGATTTCGGATTCCTTGCGCGCCGGTGATCTGCCGGACGCCTGGGCCGAGAAGATGAAAAAGTATCTCGGTTATACGCCCAAGGACGACGCCGAGGGTTGCCTCCAAGATATTCACTGGGGCTGGGGCTCCTTCGGATATTTTCCAACGTATTCGATCGGCAACCTGTACGCAGCGCAATTAATGGCGGCGTACGAAAAAGAAAATCCCGCAGTTTGGTACGACGTCAGCTCGGGTGAGTTTGCTCCTTTGTTGAGCTGGCTGCGCGAACACGTGCATCAGGTGGGATACTTGAAGTCCGCGGAGACGGTCATCAGCGATGCGACCGGCAGCGGATTGTCGACGGGCCCGTTCCTCGCGTATTTGCGGAAGAAGTACGCGGATATTTACCGGCTCTAGAGTCCGCCGCTCGAAGTCGCCGCTCGCGGGTGCCAGCGGGTGCCGTCGAAGACGATGCGCGTGACCGCTGAGCGCATCGGATGATCGCGGTCCAGGTTGGGGAGCCCTTCGCCGTCGGTCGAGACATAGACCGGATCCCAGGGCATGAAGATCGCCAGCGACTCACCCGCGGCGCCGACCTTCGGCAAAACCGGCGCAATTTTGCGGCTCGGCGCGGAGCGGATCGCGTCGGCGGCGGTGGCGAATTCCGCGAGCTCCATCAAGGTGAGCATCGTCGGCGGCGGCAGATGTAATTCTCCGCGCTCGTGTTTGGCGATCGCCTCTTTCGGCGGAAACCAGGCACACTCCGTCGACTCACCCTCGTCGATCGCCGGGGTTTGGTCGTCCGGCATATTTGCCAAAAAAAAGTGAGTATCGAAACGCTTCGGCTCGCGTGACGGCGTGATCCAGTGTGCCCAAGCGATCAGGTCTTCGGCGCGAGATAGTTTCACGCCTGCCTCCTCGGTGAGCTCGCGGAGCGCGGCCGCATAAATAGCGAGAGTTTCTTCGCGGGTGCGTTCACGTCCGGGAGTTTTCGACAGCTCGGGCAGCGAAGAATTGACCAACCGGGAAATATCTTCACCGGGATCCACTTTGCCGCCCGGAAATACATAGGCCCCGCCCATAAAAGCGATCTGGCCGTGTCGCTTGACCATGAATACTTCGATGCCGCCGCGATCGCGGAGCAAAAGTACGGTCGCAGCATCTCGCAAAGACACGAGCGATGCTTAGTTCGGAATGCAGGCGCCGAGCAAAGTATTCGCGATCGGACCGCCAAAGGGACGGCAGCGGCCGCCGAGGGGGAGCGCGCTACAATCCGCGTTCGTGCAGCAGGTGGTGCTGCATTTCATCGGGGAATTGACGTCGTCGGGATTTTGCGGAGCGCACAGCTCGCTCTCGCAATCGGCGGCGGTGGTGCAGGTGGCGCCGAGTGCTCCGGTGCCTGCCATGCCCGAACGCGGCTCGCAGACTTTCAACGGCGTGGTCGCGTCGAGATCGTAGACTACGCAGGTCTCGGTCGCGCCGCAGTCGCTCTCCGCGCAGCAGTGGCGCACGCAGGTGCCGGTATATCGGTCGCAGACGCCGGAGCGGCAATTCGCGTTCGTGGTGCAAGCTGCGCCCGCGAGCGATCCCGTGCCTGGTAAGTAACAGATATGGTCGAAAACCTGGGCGGTGCCCGAAGTGTATTCATAAGTATAACAATTCGCTCCGAAGGTCGCGCAGTCGTCTTCGGCGGAGCAGCTTTCGATACAGCTGCTCGCGGCGGTGTTGCACCAACCGCTCTGGCAAGTATTGATCGTTTCGCTGCACGCGCCGCCCGACGGAGTATCGAAGGTGGCGACCGGCGTGAAGATAGCTTCGCCGAGGCAGAAATTCATACCGCTGACATTGGTGCAGCCGAAATCGATCGGACAGTGGCTGCTGCCGGCGCAGGGCTCGGAGCAGATTTGGAACGCGGTCATTCCCACATTCAAACCCAGGCAGAAATTCGAGGTGCACTGACCATCGAGCGTACAATTTCCGCCGAGCGCAATATTTCCCGGCACGCAGCGTCCGCTCGCAGGATTACAGACGTCGGTGCCGGCGCAGGCGAGACCGGAATCGCAGCGCAGAGTGCACACGGAATTTACACAAATGCGCGCTGGATCCATGCAGTCCGCGTCGAGCGTGCAGGGCGGCGGCACTCCGGTGTCGGGTGCGCCGGCGTCGGTGATCGGCGTGCTCGCGTCTGTGTTGGGTGTGCTCGCATCGGCGTTCGGGATATTGGCGTCGGCGTTCGCCGTGCTCGCGTCTTCGTTGATCTGCGCGTCTGCTGGGGCTGCCGCGTCTTCTTGAATCGCTGCGTCTTCTTGTGCTCCCGAGTCTTCCTGAGCTCCTGCGTCTTCTTGGGCTCCTGCGTCCTCTTCGGTCGCGGCATCGTCATTTGAGGCGACGCCGGAGTCCGGGGCGGCGGGGATGCCGGAGTCGGCCGCGGTGCTGGTGTTCGAGCTCATTTTGCATTCGAACAGCGCTTCGTCGCATACCTGGCCTAAAGGACAGTCTTCGTCCGAGGTGCATTCGCGCTGAACCGAGCTCTCCGGGACACACACGGTCGAGACGCACGTCTCACCGCTCTCGCAATCGCGGTTGCTGCTGCACGGCCCGCCCGAAGAGCCGGAACAGGCGGCGAAAAGCGCGAGCGGAATCAAGGCGAAGAGCCTGCGGAACATATCGTCTGCTTATGCCCGACGACTAGGATACTCCCATCAGTCATCCCGATGATCGTGGTCCGCCGGCTACACCTTCGCGTGGTTAAAGGGACAATAAGTATTGCACCAGCTCGGCGGCGTCGCTGGAGGTGAGCTGCGCGGTCGTGCCGTGGGTTTGTTCGCGGTTGCGATCGAGGACCTCGTGCAGCGTGGCGGCCGAGCCGTCGTGGAGATAGGGCGCGGAGCTGTGGAGACCGCGCAGCGTCGGTGTGTCGAGGCCGAGCAAAGTTTGGCCACGGCGTAGGCCTGAGCCGGCGGAGATAGTTCCTACGTCGTGGAGCAATGGAGCTCCGGGATCGAGGAATTGACTGTCGGTCATATTTTCGCCGGCGTGACAGTTTGCGCAGCCCGAGGCCTCGAACAGCTCTCGGCCGCGCGTGCTGGTGGCGACGGGGCTCTTCGGGAAATTCGCGAGCGAGGTGACGTAAGCTGCGAGCGCGTCGAGGTCGCTGCTCAAGCCGGCTTTCGGATCGCCGAGCGGATCGTTTCGGGTCCCGACCGAATAGATGACGTCGTCGATGAGTCCGGTCCCGGCAAAAGAATTACGAATATCATTCTCAAAATCATGAATTTCGTCGAAATTACCGCTCCAGTGGATCGGCCCGTGTTTGGTCCCTTCGCGGCCGAGTAACGAGATCGTATTTCGGAGGCCCTCGCCGCGATCGGTGAAGTCCCAAACTCGATTGTCGCTGTCGCCGTCGAGGTGACAGTGCGCGCAGGCGATATATCCGCTCGAAGTAATTCTCGTGTCGAGCGTGTCGTTGAAGAGTTGTTTCCCGCGAAGAATATCCGGCGCGAGCGGCTCGGCGGACGGGATATTCACGCGCGACAAAGGCTGCGGAAGGTCGCGGAAGTTGGAGACGTCGTAGAGGACGAGCTCACGCGAGAGGTACACTTCGGCCACGAGATAGTTGTCATCGGCGCTGAGCGCCAGGCCGCGCGGCGCATAACCGAGATCGAGCACTGTGCCCGACTGCGCGCGGTTCAACATGTCGAAACGTTCCACGGCGCGGCTGCCGGGCATGGAAACAAAGAGATAGTCTCCGCGAGACGTAAATACTCCGCCGGCCGCGTAACCCCGGTCGTCGAATTGTTCGCGGAGCTCGAAATTCTCCCGTTCGGTGAGGACGTCAAAAAAAGAGACTACGGCGCGCACGGTGGTGTCGTGGATCGGATTTCGGCCGTTCTTGTACAAGCCGTCGGCGATATTCGCCTGGAGCGATGGGACGGCCGCTTCGAGGCCGGTCGGGGAGATCAATATTTGGTCGAGATAACTCGGTACGCCGCCGATCTCTGTATCCGAAGAAAGTTGGGGATCGACGGCCAGTGAGCCGATCCGAGGGACAGCTGTACCAAGGTCCAGGATAGCGATCTCGCCGCCGCTGTCGGGCGATCGCCACCGAGTGACGGCAAGGCGTTGGCCGGGGAGGAACGCGAGGCCGCGGGCATCGCGGATCGCCGGATGGTAGATCGGTGCGCCGCGCGGATTTCCGCCGGAATCGAGCGGGATTTCGGCGAGCTCTCCGCGACCTTGGAGCGTCACCCACAATCCGTTCCCGCCGGCCAAGATCCCATAGGGACGCGACCCCGGAGCGAGCTCGATGCGGTGCTGCCTTTCACGGGTGAGGATCTCGACGGTGTCGGAGGTGTCGCAGGCGACCGCGAGATATTCCGGCGTCGCCGCTACTGTGCGGGGAGAGGCCGATACAGCTGTCCGCGAGACCAGTGACAAGGTTTCGTCCCGGAGCTCGACGATCGTGAGCTCGTTCGAGTCCGGACTGACCACGGCGAATTGGCCGGTCCCGGGAATGGGGACGATCGTCGAGGAATAGTTCGGGACATGAACCGGTGGGTGAGTGACCGAAATGACCACCGCGTCCGCACGGCGCGCGCCGCCGGGCCCGAAGACGGTGAGCACGGCGCTGTAACGGCCGGGCTCGCGATAAGTCACCGTGGCGAGCGCTTCCGGACGCGGTTCGGGCCAACTATCTCCGTTGCCGAAATTCCATTGATACGAGTGCGCGCCGGTGGATGCGCGGCCGTCGAGCGTGACCTCGACCCCGAGCAGCGCGTATTGCGCCGGACCCGCTTCGGCGGCCAGTAGAACGGGCTCTGTCGCGTCCGGTGTGCCCGCGTCTTCGAGCGGGCCTGCGTCGAGTGAAATGATCTCGGCGTCGCTGGGAGAGCTCGTTGTAGCATCGATGGCGACGGCGGCGTCCTCAGGCTCAGGGAGCAATTCTGTTTCGGCGCAGCCGCTCAGCAGAATCAAGAGCCCGGCGGACTCGAGCAATAAAACGCGCTTCTTCATCACTGGGCCGTGGTGAATTCCAAAGTGAACGGCACGTCGATGGTGTTGCCGTTATAGTCGGCGACGCCGCCCGCCGGAATTTCCAGCGTGTACCGCGTGCCCGCGCGAAGAGGCGCGCGCGGTGAAAAATTGGCGATCAATTCTTGTCCCGAAAGTTGGCCGTCGACGCGCGTCACCGCGGGATTGGTGCCGGTTTCATAGAGTCGCACCGAGCCCGCGTGGAGCGATTTCGGATCGACGAGCTCATTGAAAGTGACTCCAACCATCGAGGTGAGCGGGATTCCCGTCGACTGATCGGAAGGCCAGGACCAGGTCACCGACGGCGGAAGGACATCCACCTCCATCTGATAAGGCGCGAGCGCGCTGCCGCGGCCTGTCTCCGCGTCTGCGTCGACGCTGAGCACCGCGATATTTCCGATCGGAGTGATCGTGTCGAGATCGCCGGTGAGGTGCAGGTCGGCGACGTGGGTGATCGCGTTGTGTTGCGTGATGTCGTAGATGACTGCCGCGCTGCCTTCTCCCACGAACGCGAAATTGTCTTTCACGAAAACATAACCACCGTTGCCGCCGCTGGCGATCGCGCCGGAGAACGCCGGCATCGACGGATCGTGAATATCGTAGATCATCAGGCCGCCGCCGCCGTCTTTGCGGGCATAATAAGTATAACCGCCGCCCATCGTGGAAAAATAACTCTCGCGGGGAGTATTTGTTTCGTCTTCGGTGAGGAAGTCCCCGCCGGGGACCGGCTGCGGCGAGGTAGGATCGCTGACGTCCAAAAGGACAGCACGAGGACCTTCTGCCGCGCTCGTGAAAAGTAAGTTGCCGACCACTTGAACTTGGCCGGCGCGCAAAGTCGGCTCGAAGTCGTACTCACCGATTTTGCTGATATTCATCGGGTCCCGCGCATCGAGCACGATGATTCCGTTGTCCGCGGCGGCCACAAAGATATAAGGCGCTGCCCAGAATAAGCTGAGCGTCACGCGGGCGTAGGCGTCCGGATAAAAGAATCCATCGGTGGCAAAGAAAGAGACCGGGGTTGGTGCCGCGGTGTTTGTCACGTCCCAGACCTGCACGCCCCCTTCATTGAGCCCGCGCATGCCGTTGACCGCCGCGTACCAGCGGCCGTTGATCTCCGCGAGACCCACACTATGTGTCTCGCGCATTTCTTCCGAATATTCTGTTCCCGCGACGGTGGGCAGGCAGGGATCGGAGATATCGAAAAAGGTCAGCCCGCCGCGGCGAAATTCGGGGGCCCAGGGCAATAATAAATATCCGTCGAACATCAGCGCCAAATTATGGTGGTCGACGTCGCGCTGGCCGCCTTCGAGATAACTACAATTTTGATAGAGCTGCGCTTCGGTGAAGGTGACGTTTGGGCCGCCGGGTCCCCGGTTCGGTCCCCAGGCGGAGGGATCCGGATATGGATTGCCTTCCGGCACGCCGCTGTCCTCAGGGACAGCCGCGGCGTCTTCGTTCACCGCAGTTGCGTCTTCTTGCCGGTTCGCGGCGTCTTCGAGGACTGCGGCGTCGGGCTGCGAGGCCGTTGCGTCCGCGGTTGGAGCTGCGTCGGGAAAGTTTTGCGTCGCAGCGTCCGGTTGTCCGCTGGGTGCGGGATCATTTCCGCAGGCGGAGGCGAAAGCAGCGAGGAAATAGAAGGCGCGACGCACGCGGGCATCGTCATTTCAGCCAGAAAACCTGTCAAACCGACCGATGACGGACGGTCGACTATTTAATGCCCGCCAGGGCCGCTTTTGCGGCCTCGATGGTGCGATCGATGTCGTCGCGCGTGTGAGCCAGCGAAACGAAGGCGGCTTCGTAGCCTGAAGGCGGCAGATAAATTCCGCGCTCCAACATCAAGCGGAAGTACGCTTTGAATTTCTCGTGATCACATTTTTTCGCGTCTTCGAAGTTTTTCACTGCGGAGCCGTCGTTGAAGAATAAAGTGTACATCGAGCCGCAGCGCTGCACGACACCGGTGATGTTTGCGTCGCGTAAGGCGCGCTTCAAACCATCCTCCAACTGCTGGCAGATGCCCTCGAGCTGTTCGTACGTTCCGGGCGCTCCCAAATTCTCCAACGTCGCCAAACCTGCGGCCACCGCGCACGGATTTCCAGAGAGAGTACCCGCCTGATATACGGGACCTTCGGGCGCGATCAAATTCATGATGTCCTCGCGGCCACCGTAGGCGCCCATGGGCATCCCGCCGCCGATGATTTTTCCAAAGGTGGTCAGGTCGGGCGTAATTCCGAAGAGGCCTTGTGCGCCGGAAACTCCGAGGCGGAAACCGGTCATGACTTCGTCGAAGATCAACAGCGAGCCGCTCTCAGCAGTGACTTCGCGCAGCGCTTCCAAATAGCCCGGCGCAGGATTGATCAGGCCGCTGTTGCCGACGACCGGTTCGATGATCGCGCAAGCGATCTCTTTTCCCCGTGTGGCGAAGAGCTCGCGCAACTTACCCACGTCATTGAAGGGGAGGGTGAGAGTATGTTTCGCGAAATCCGCGGGAACGCCGGGAGAATCCGGCAATCCCAGGGTGGCGACGCCGGAGCCGGCTTTCACCAAGAGGTAGTCTGCGTGGCCGTGATAACAGCCTTCGAATTTGAGGATGGTATCTCGGCCGGTGAAGCCGCGAGCGAGGCGGATCGCGCTCATGCAGGCTTCTGTCCCTGAGGACACGAGGCGTACTTTTTTCACGCTGGCCACGCGGCGGCAGATCAACTCCGCCAGGCGTACTTCACCCTCGGTGGGAGCGCCGAAAGAAGAGCCGCGTTCGATGGCATTTTTTGCGGCTTCGACGACGGCAGGATGCGCGTGGCCCAGGATCATCGGTCCCCACGAGCCGACATAGTCTAAGTATCGGTTTCCATCCGCGTCCCAAATATTCGCGCCTTGGGCTTTGGCGATGAACAAAGGTTGACCGCCGACGGCGCGAAAGGCGCGGACGGGGCTGTTGACGCCGCCCGGAATCACCAAGCGGGCGCGCTTCATGAGCTCTAAAGATCGATCGGTGCGCATAAGAGGTTGCGCAACCTATCATGAGTTTCAGCGCTTCACGACGATCGGCATGGTGACTTCGTCGCCGGTGACCCGGATCGCGGCAGCAGGTGTGGCAACGAGGTCCTCGACGCGCGGCAGCTCGAGCTCTAATTTATCGCCGAGGATCAGCGAAGGTTTGCTGGCCGCGATCCGCATCGTTCTTTTTTGTTCATCGAGCGTCAGTCGATAGTCCGTGCCGTCGAAACCGCGCGTTTCGATGACGATCCCAACTTCGCTTTTCACCCGATGACATTCGGGCACAATCAGCGCGGCACCGCTCAAATGTTCGATGTGAATTTTGATGGGTGCGCCGGGATCCTCGAGCCCGCGAACTTGGACCGCCACGCCGTCCAATCGATATTGTCGGACAGCGCTCACGAAGATCCTGTCAGGTCGACGAAGAGCTCTTTCTTCTCGCCTTTTTTCAGCTTCACCATCAATTCGTGGCGAGGTTGTTTTTCGCTCACCGAGAGCGTGACGCGGTGGAGAATATCGGGCTCGAGCGTCAGGGTGCCGTCATTGGTCCACTGTCCTGTGGGTTGGTCGTCGAGGAATATCTGTGCCTGCGGCTCACTGATGATCCGCAGAGTTCCCATGGAGCCTTTCGGGGGAATTTTGCGGTCGATTTTCACCGTTTTACCCGGCTTCACTTCGATCGTCATTTTGGCGATCTCGCGGGTCGCATCGCCGATTTCCAAATCATGTTTTCCCGAAGCGATCTCCAGCGAGAGCGGCGCATTACCCACAATATTTCCGTCGACGCGCACCGGGAGGTCGCTCGGCTTGGTGGTGACCTTGAGCATGCCCGGCTCACCGGATAGTCGCTGCTCGAAACGGGTCACCGGGCCGTCGTCATATTTCAGCTTTTTCTTGAGTGGTTTGTAACCCTCGAGCGTCAGCTCTAAATCATGCTCGACGGCGTCGCGGTCTCTCTCCACTGCGATAGGTGTCTTGTCGGACAGCTCGATTTTATCGAGCATTACCGAAGCGCCGGGCGGATCCGAGCTGATCAACAAAGTGACGGTCGGCTTTTTAATCGCCGAGGGATCGCGGGTGACGAGCTCCATTTCGCGGAAGGTTCGTTCGCGGGAGATCGAACGCGCGCGATAAAATCCCCAAGCGGTCCCGACCGCCGCGGCGACGACGATCACCGCCGCCGCTTTCAACAAGGAACGCCGGCGTTCCGGCCGGGCCATCCGCTGAATGATCGTCAGGCTGGGTTTGAGATCTTTTCGGCCGACCGGCTTCTTCGGCGCATCGAGCTGCTGTTTGCCTTTCTTTTTTCCCTCGGCTTTTTCCGCTGGTTTTTCAGGCGCGGCCTCGGCTTTTTCCGCTTCTTTTGCGGGCTCGGGATCTTTCTTTATTTTGGCCGGTTTTCGCTCTTTGGCCGGCGTGGCTGCAGCAGGTGCCGGCGCCGGTGTTTCCGGGAGCGCGGCGGTTTTCGGCTGAGGTGCGGGCGCCGGCTTTTCTGCTTTTTCTGCTTTTTCTACTTTTTCCGATTTTTCGGCGGGTTTATTTTCCGCCCTGTCTTTCGGGGACGCGGGCACCGGTCCGGCGACGGAATTTAAAGAGAGTACGCCCGTGGAATTGTTCGCCCGCGTCTGCTCTGTACTGGAGAACAGCTCGCGCATGAATTGCGCAAGATCGGGCGCACTGACGCGGCGGCCCCGCGACTCGGCGAAACGTCCGAGCGCGGCTTCCATGTCGAGCGCGTCCTTGTAGCGATCGCCGCGATCCGCAGAAAGAGACTTGAGGACGATCGCTTCCAGCTCTTTGGGGACGTTCGTGTTGATCTTCGTCGGCGGCGTAACCGTCGCGTTCCTCATCAAGTTGAGCGTGGAGAAGTCGGAAGAGCCGGCGAAACAGCGCTCTCCGACGAGCAATTCATAAAGAACGATGCCGGTGTTGAAGATGTCGCTGCGGTGATCGAGTGGTTGTCCGCGCGCCTGTTCAGGCGACATATAGCCGTATTTTCCTTTGAGGATACCGACGGCGGTTTTGTTCATGATCGTCGCCGCCTTCGCGATGCCGAAGTCGGTGATCTTGATTTCGCCCATGAACGACACGAGGACGTTGTGCGGGCTGATGTCGCGGTGGATCAGCGCGAGCGGTGCGCCGCTCATGTCCGTTTTCGAGTGCGCGTAATGCAGGCCCTTACACACCTCACGACAAATGTAGACGGCCATCTCCGGCGGCACTTCGCGACCGGCGAGCTGCGCGGCGCGGATGACGTCCGAAAGATCTTTGCCGTGCACGTACTCCATGACGATGAAGTACTCGCCGCCGGCGGAGACGCAGAGGTCATGAACGGAGACGATGTTCGCGTACGACAACGTCGCGGCGAGCTTCGCTTCGTTGATGAACATCGTTACGAAGCTCTCGTCCTCCGTGAGGTGCGGCAGAATTTTTTTGACGCAGACTTCTTTTTCGAAGCCCTGGAGGCCCACCGTCTTGGCGCGGTACACCTCCGCCATGCCGCCTTTGGCGACCATCTCGAGGATTTCGAACTTCTTTAGCGACATAGGACCGAGACCTCGAATTATCTCGGACCCTTCCTTTCACTTCAACGGGCCGGTAGCATAGCGAGCGATTTCACCGCTTTGATGTCGGAGAACAGCGCCAAGGACCGCGAACGGATCGTCGCGTTCGAGAGAGAGCTCCAAGCCGATCCGCGATCGCTCACTTTTGTGCAGCTCGCGGACGAGCATAACCGCCTCGGCAACTTCGACGATGCGGCCAATGTCTCGAACAAAGGGCTCGTTTATCACCCCGATTCCGTCGCGGGGCGGCTCGCTTTGGCGATGGCCGAGCACGGCCGCAACAACGTGAAGCAGGCGCTCGAGCAGTTGAAACGCGCGTTGTTGATCGACCAGGACAACCCGAAGGCGCTGGCGCTGATGGGTCAGATCTTGCTCGAGAAGGGTCTCGCTAAACGCGCGGTCCAGTTCCTCAGCCACGCGGTGAAGCTCGATCCAGACGAGCCCGAATATGCGGAGCTCTTCAAACGCGCGAAAAAGATGGCCGAGAACGAGGCTCCTCCGGTGTTCCGCGGCGATGCGATCAAAGATTCTTCTCCCTGGTCGGAGGACTCCGAGTCTTCGGAGATCGAAGCGCGCGCCGCCGACGCAGAACACACGGTGTTCGCGCCCGAAGCGCTGAAGAAGATGCGCGCGCGCGATCAGGCGAAGAAAGAATCTCGCGAGAACGGTAAGGCAGGCGCGCTCGACGATGCACTGGCCAACTTGCCAGTGTCGGACGACATCGATGCGGAGTCGGAGCCGACACGTTTCGACGGTCGCGCGCGCAAGAGCACGATCTCCATGCCGGGCGAATTGCCGCCGCCGCGTCGAGTGGAACCGAGCGATGCGCCGGAGCGCCGTGAAGAACCGACCGCATACGATGCGCGCCAGGCGAGCCTGTCGAAGCGGAAGCCGAAGGTCGGTGGAAGCGCCGCGGAATTTTCGCGCGTGATGCGTTCGGCGAAAGAGGGGAGCACGGTTGCGCCGTCGGTGAAGGCGGCGACAGGTATGGCAAGCGACCTGTCCCTTGGATCATCGGAGCCTCCACAGTCGGCCGACGGTGGTGAAAAAGAGACCGCCTATCTACGGCCGCGCTCGATGTTGCCGCCGCCGCCTCCACCGGCGGATGCGCCGAAGCCGGCCGACCTCGACGACGAATCCGAGGACGCGACCAAAGACGAAGCCCATGTGCCGAGGCTGCGCGCGAAAGCTGCGGCGATCGCCGAGGCCGAAGCCAAGGCGAAAGAATCGGCGGAGATCCCCATCGTGATGGGGAAGCCCGCGACGCAGGCGAAACCTTCGGGCGGTGAAGCGCCAGCGAAGGCGGATCCTGTACCAAAGGCCGAAAAGCCGGCGAAGGCGGAGAAAGCAGCAGAGCCGCCCGCGGAGAAACCGGAGCCCGACAAGACGATTGGTCCGGCGTCGACGCGTATGGTCGACGAAGCTTTGTGGGCATTGCTCGGCGGAAAAGCGCAGGGCGGCCCGGAGGCGAAGGGCGGAAGTGTCGTCAACGAGCGGGACAAAGCGCCCGAAAAAGCGCCCGCGGCGGAGAAAAAAGAGAAGGCCGCGGAGAAAGCGGCGCCCGCGAAAAAAGAGAAGAAGGGCGAAGAGGACGAAGGCGGCGGTGCGCAGCGGAAGGGTGCCGCGCCCATGGTGGTGCGCACGTCCGAAACTTTCGGGACGGCGCTTCGCGTTTCCGTGATCGCGGTGCTCGCGGGAACGATGTTGTGGGTGGGGTATGCGACGGCGATCGCCGTGTCCGGTCCACCGCCGGAGATCGCCAGCGAAGAGGTCAAAGGGATCGCCAGCGATCTCGAGAAAGGCAGCCTCGCCGCGCTGATTTCGGCGGAGGAGAAGATCCAGACCCTCGGGCCGACGTTGCCGCAACTTTCCGAGCTGCTCGATGGTGCGCTCGCGGAAGTTTACGCGCACCGCTGGGCGTCGTTCGGTCGCGATCCGGAGATGAAAGAGAAGGCGCTGGCCAAGCTGCAAGCGCTGAGCTCGGCGACACCGACCGTGGAGCTGATCGCCGCGCAGGTGGCGCTTTCGACGTCCGCCACGGAGCGCGCGACGCTGGATATCGCATTGGCAGCGCGGCTCGAGGAATATCCGGACTCGCCGAAGAGCTGGGTGCTGCGCGCGAAGATCGCTGCGGCCGACGGCAAAGAGGAAGCGGCGGAAGCGGCGCTCTACAAGGCGCGCGGAATCAATCCGCAACATCGCTGGACGTTGCTCGAGCTCGCGCGCTGGCACGCAAAACAAGGCGCGTACGGTGCGGCGTTCAACTATTTCGAGATGTTGTCGCAGTCGTATCCCGAGGACATCGAGGCGGCGATCGATCGTTACGTGCTGGGACAGATCACCGGTCGCGATCCTTGGGAGAGCCAAGCGACATCGTCGCTTCAAGGTTTGGTGCGCGAAGAGCTGGCCGAAGTTGCGGATGACGAGGTCGGCCGTGCTTCGCTGGCGTTCGCGGTGATGCGATTTGCGCGCGGAGATCTGCCCGGCGGCGTCGAAGAGCTCGGGAAAGCGGAGCTGGCGTACAAGAAGAGCTCGGAGATGAAGTCGACGGTGGCGGGAGTGTTGCTCGCAGCCGGTGAATGGGATCGCGCGCGGGCGGCGTACAAAGATGCGCTCGAGCTCGACCCCTCGAATGAAGAGCTGCGCGTGGGTTTGGCGCGGGCTTCGTTCGGCGATCAGTCGGGTTTGAAGGCGGATCCGGAGCTGGTGAAGACACAGAAGTCGGGGACCGGTGCGACCGCCTACCTGCCCTTTGGTACAGTACGTCTGGTGTTCGGAAAATTCTCGATCGCCGACGTCGAGTCGAACCGGGAAGTGTTCCCCGAAGCGGCCTACGCGGCGGCGAAGCGCAATACGAAGGGGCCGGAGCTCACCAAAGCTTTGGAGTCGGTGTCCATGGTGGCGCTCGCCGAGCTGAAGGCGAAGAGCGGCAACTATGAAGAGGCGCTGAACATGCTCGAGGAAGCGACGAAGCTGCGCGACGATGCGCACGCGCGTGTGGCTTACGGTCGCGTCTACACGGCGAAAAAAGATCTCGATGCGGCGACGCGCGCGTACAAACGGGCGCTCGAGCTCGATGACAAAAACGTGCAGGCGCGGATCGGCCTGGCCAATGCGCTGGCGGCGAAAAACGAGCCGGTGGCGGCGATCGACGTGCTCGAACCGCTGGAGCAGGGCGATTTGGTGGTGCCGAAGGCGCTGTTGTTGTTGTCGCGGCTTCGATTGAAGCGCGGCGATTACGAAGGTGCGGCTCGCTCGCTCGAGCAGCTCACGGAGATCGAGCCGGCGAACGCGGCTGCGTTGCTCGATCTCGGCGAGGTGCAACACCGTTTGAAACGCACCGATGAGGCATACGAGACGATCAAAACGGCGGTGAAATCGTCGTCGAAAAACGTGGAGAAGCTCTCGCCGGTCCAAGCGCTCTATGTGGGACGCTTCGAGCTCGAACGAGACAACGACAAACGTGGAGTCGCGCTGCTGAAGCAGGCTGCGACGGGTGATGACGCGCCGGACGAAGCGCATTTCTATTACGGAAAGGCGCTGTTGAAGACGAAGAAGACGAAGAAGACGGGGCGCAGAGAGCTCGAGCTCTTTCGCAAGTTGTCGCCGAGCAGTCCGCTCGCGGACGAAGCAGAGAGATTGTTGAGATGAGCTCCGTTTCTCCAGCGGCCGTGAAGGCGAAGAAAGGCCACGAGCTCCGTCCCGTCGAATCTGCGCCGAGCTTTGGCGAGATCACCGACGATCCGATCGCGGCGCTGCGGCGTTTGGCGGTCTTTCATGGCCTCACGGACAGTGAGGTGAAGCGGATTGCTGCGGCGGCGACGGTACAGCGCTTCCCGCAGGATTTGGTGATCCCGCGCGGTGGTGAAGGCAACGAGCCCGAAGTTTTTTACTTCGTGTTGAAGGGGCAAGTTGCGTTCGCCGAGTTCAGCAAGGGAATGGTGCCGAAGGGCCCGCACAATCCGAAGAAACGCGTGACGCCGACGATGCAGGTCGCGAAGAAGATGATCGCCCTCTTCGACGTCGATAATTTTTTCACCAACGCGCACGTCGCGGAGGCGCGCGGTTCGGACGGCGAGAAACACGACATGGCGCTGTTTACGGCGCTTCCAGTGGTGTTGCTCAAGCTGCCGAAGACGGAGATGGATAAAGTTTTGTCCACGCTGCCGAAGGTGAAAGAGGCGGTGGAGATCGCCGCCGAGGAGTCTTATTACCGGCAGACCCTGTTGAAGCTCGAGGATCGCGCGGACCTGTTCGACTTCTACATTCGCGAAGGTTTCGAGTACGCGAAGGCGATCAAGATCATTCAGTCGGACAAATGTATCGACTGTGATGAGTGCGTGAAGGGTTGCGAGGATCGCCACGGCATCGCGCGCATCGAGCGTTTTGGGCCGAAGATCGGCCTGATTCAGTTCACGCTGAATTGCCGTACCTGTTCGGACGCGCGTTGCATCGACGTCTGCAACTTCGATGCGATCGGCTACGACCAGTCCGAGGTCATCGTTTACGACAACTGCGTCGGCTGCACGAAATGCGCGAAGGCGTGTCCGCACGAAGCGATCCGCATGGTCGACACACCCGACGAGCCGGACATCGTGGCCATGGCCAAAAAGAAGGCCGAGGAAGAGGGCAGGGTCGAACAAGTCGCGAAGGGCGAAGAGGAAAAAGCGGTCAAAAAGAAGGCGAAACGCATCGCCAACAAGTGTGACCACTGCTTCGGCTACGAAGACATGGCGTGTATTTCGGCGTGTCCCACGGGTGCGATCATTCAGATCGATCCGCGTGCGTTGTTTCGCCGCGACGGTGGCTTGATCGATCGCGCGGAGAAATATTTCGAGACCAGGCCGTTCGAAGTCGGTTGGTCGGAGAGCACCAAGAGCCAGGGTGTTTGGTTCTTATATTCGATCTTCGTCTTGGCGACCGTCGGCGTGTTCTTGTGCGCGTTCGAGTTTTTCGCGCGCAAGATGGAACCGAGCTTGTCGCTGTGGCGGTTCGCGGTCGGACTGATCGAAGGGCCAGGTGCGGCTTCTCAGTTGGTGCTCAGCTATCAAGCGGTCACCGGTATGGGCCGGTGGATGGGTTACATCGGTGGCGGCATGATGACCGTCGCTGCGCTCTATACTTTGCGGCTGCATGTGCCGGGGCTCCGGCGCTTGGGCAGCTCGAAGACCTGGTTTGATTTCCACGTGGTTTTCGGGCTCGCCGGGCCCGCTTTGACTTTGCTGCACACGGATCTCGACGTGTTCCAGTTCCGCTTCGTCACCGTGTTGTGGTGGTGCGTGCCTTTGGTGGTGATCTCGGGCGTGGTCGGGCGCTTCATTTACACCGCGATTCCCAAGCTGGAGGCGACGACCGAACGCGAGAAACGTCGTTTGGATGACGGCATCAAGGCGGTCGCGGATCAGTGGGCTTCGATGACGATGAGCGCGAACGTGCTCTCGCAGTTTTTGAAGGCGCAGGAAAAGACTCAGGAGAAACGTTCCTCGGACGGCGCAGATATGGGCGCGGTCCGCTTCATGTGGTTCTTGTTCACGTCCGAGGTCGAGCGCATCGCGGCGGAGTGGTCGCTGCGTTTCAAGACCATGGGCGCGATGAAGAACGCGAAGCTTCGCGCGACCACCATCAAGCTCATGTCGCGACGGGCCGTCATCGAGCGGCGCATGACGGCCTACAACGTGGCGAAGCGCCTATTGGCGACTTGGCGTTGGGTGCACATCGCGATTTCGATCGTCATGTTCGTGCTGCTCTTTGCGCACGTGGCGATCTCCATTTACGCGGTCGGCCTGTAGTTTTGGGCCTTTGGCCCCTGTGTCCGTCAGGAACACCATAAAACGAAAACGCCGCCCCAACCGAAGTCGGAGCGGCGTTCCCGCACTTCACATTGTCAAAGGCGAGGATTTAGAAATCCATGTCGCCCATGCCGCCGTGCGAGTGGCCACCGCCACCGCCCGCCGGTGCTCCCGAATCCTTCTTCGGACGTTCGGCGACGATCGCCTCGGTCGTGAGGAGGAGCGAAGCCACCGAAGACGCGTTCTCGAGCGCGGTGCGCACGACCTTCGTGGGGTCGATGACGCCGGCCTTCTCGAGGTCTTCGTAGACGCCGGTCGCGGCATTGAAGCCGACGGCGCCTTCGCTGTTCACGACTTTGTCGAGAACAACCGATCCCTCTTCGCCCGCGTTCTCCGAGATCTGACGGAGGGGCTCTTCGCACGCACGTTTCAACAAACGCACGCCGAACATCTGCTCATTGCTGAGCTTGAGGCCTTCGAGGGCCTTGCGCGCACGGATGAGCGCAACGCCGCCGCCGGGAACGATGCCTTCTTCACGCGCAGCGCGTGTTGCATGCATCGCGTCTTCGACGCGGGCCTTCTTCTCTTTCATCTCGATCTCGGTGGCGGCACCGACGTTGATGACGGCGACGCCGCCGACCAACTTCGCGAGGCGCTCTTGGAGCTTCTCGCGATCGTAGTCGCTCGAGGTCTCGTCGATCTGCGCCTTGATCTGCTTGATGCGCGCTTCGAGATCGGTCTGCTTGCCGCGGCCGTCGACCAAGGTCGTGTTGTCCTTGTCGAGCGTGGCGCGTTTGCAGGTGCCGAGATCTTTCAGCGTGAGGTTCTCGAGCTTGATGCCGAGATCTTCGCTGACGACCTGGCCGCCGGTGAGGATCGCGATGTCTTCGAGCATCGCCTTACGACGATCGCCGAAGCCCGGAGCCTTCACTGCCGCAACCTGGAGCGTTCCGCGCAGCTTGTTCACCACCAACGTCGCGAGGGCTTCGCCTTCGACGTCTTCCGCGATGATGAGCAGCGGGCGACCCGACTTCGCAACCTGCTCCAACAGCGGAAGCAGATCCTTCATCGAGGAAACTTTTTTCTCGTGGAGGAGGATGAACGGATCCTCGAGGACCACTTCCATCCGCTCCGCATCGGTCACGAAGTACGGCGAGAGGTAGCCGCGATCGAACTGCATACCTTCGACGAACTCGAGGGTGGTCTCGAGGCTCTTCGCCTCTTCGACGGTGATGACGCCGTCCTTACCAACCTTGTCCATCGCGTCGGCGATGATGTCGCCGATCGTCTTGTCGCCGTTCGCGCTGATGGTGCCGACCGAAGCGATGTCCTTCTTGGTCTTGCACTCTTTCGCCTGCTTCTTGAGCTCGGCGACGATGGTCTGCACGCCGGTCTCGATGCCGCGCTTGAGCTCCATCGGGTCATGGCCGGCCGCAACCAGCTTGAGTCCCTCGATGTAGAGCGCCTGAGCGAGGACGGTCGCGGTGGTGGTGCCGTCGCCGGCCTTGTCGCTCGTCTTCGAGGCGACTTCCTTCACCATCTGCGCGCCCATGTTCTCGA
>WUUC01148912.1_pt1 | contig 40756 bp, 16 predicted proteins | sample 6278441 | NCBI WGS metagenome assembly WUUC01 (sample SAMN13675441, study PRJNA597444) | soil metagenome | isolation source: soil | place: USA: Washington | collected 2017-10
CCCGGCGGGTTTACACGTTCGCCTACATCTACGCCCCGGTTCCGCTCAAAGGCGCGACCGGCTCGCCCGGTGCCCCGCTGGCCGTGCGCTGACGAAGGCCGCCGCGTCGCCGAAGGGATGAAGGAGAAGACGTACGGATTCAAAAATCTCGACACCCGCTCCGTCGCGGCCCGCGCGCCGCCCGCGCGCCGCCCGCGACCGTTGCGCCGTCCGGAACCGTCTCGACGACGTAGGCCCGGACGCGCCCTTCAGCGCGCCCCGGGCCAGCGAATCGCCGCTGGCCCGGGGCGCGTAGATTTGCGCGACGGTAGGGGTTTCGGGAAGCGTCTCCCGGCGGCGACTCCGCCTAGTGCCAGTTGCCGATTAAGATGAACGGCGCCCAATAATACGGATGGGCGTATGGCCTGTGAGGGTTGTGAGGGAACGGCAAGCCGGGCGGATGGCGGTCTTCACGCCCGATCAGGTCGGCGCGTGGATGATGCCTGTCCGCCGCCTCTCCCGTAATCTCGCCGCGGAGGAGGGCCATTTGCGCACGCCGCAAGGCCCCGGCTTTGCTGTCAGTCGGCATCGCGGCTTGAAGCCGGTAGAACTTCACCATCAGTTCGCGAGTGCTGACATCCTCCACACGCCACAACGTTGCCAGCACGGTTCGCGCGCCGGCCTTCTGCGCCAGAGCCCCGAAGCCTTCGACCTCACGCCCGTCAGCCCCTTTCCCGCCCGCCGCCGTCTCACACGCCGAGAGCACGAGCAGTTCCACCCCGTCGAACATCGTCCCGGCGTCTTTGACCTGACCGAGCGTCAGCTTCTCGCCGCTCCCCAACAGCAGGAACGACTCAAGCGACTCGTCACGCGTGCCGGGGACGAAGCTAAAGTGCGTCGCCGCGTGAATAACTTTGTAACGCCCCAGATGAAGTTTGAAGGCCGCCAGCGTGAATTCCTCGTTGAGTAAGCGGCGACCGTCGAGTAGGCCGGTGACGTCCTTTTGCTCTGTGTCGCGGACGATGGCGAGCAACTCTTCTCGCACGTTCGCCAACGCCGGGAACCCCGCCACCGGTTTCGATACGCCCAGCCCCAACGCCCGCCAACTATTTTTGTCGGCGGGATGCTGGCCGAGCTTGCTTCGGCTGGCGAGCGTGATGATGACGTTGGCGTAACGCTCCGCCAGATAGCCGTGGCGCGAGTCGTAGAGCGCGGCCATCGGCACGTAACGCAGGTTCGCGTCCAACGACCAGACGAGCGTGTCAGCCTGCGCGACCTGCAAATCCTTTTCCAACGGCTTGACCAGGAGGTCGTAAAGTTTCTGCCCCGACGGCCGCGGGTCGAGGCCGGGGCTCTTGGTCGTCACCCGGAATTCTGTGATCAGTTCGTTGAGTCGTTCTTCGCTGAATTTTTCGCCGCCGATTTTGTCGATGACGTAGGGCCGCGAGATGTCCTGCGTCGTCAGGATCATACTCAGACTGTCTTTGCCGACCACCGTGGAGATGACCACCGTGCGCGGCTCTTTCCACCCTTTGACCTCGGCCTGTAGGCCTTCTTCCACCGCCGCCACGCGCTTGTCCTGTTCGCCGAATTCCTTCTTCAGCTCGTCGAGAAAGAGCATCAAGGTTTTACGGGCGGCGGCCAGTTCTTTGTTTATCTGATCTTGTTTGGCGATGAGCGCAGCCGTGCGTTCGTGCGGCAGCCTCAGTCTCTCGGCTTCGAGTCTGGCGTATTCGATTCCTAGACGGATGATGTCGTCGGCGATTTTGTCGTAACGTTCGAGCGCGGCCCGCTCGGCGGGCGCGAGGTTGATGCGCCGGAGCAAGTCCCTGGCGACCTTGTCGTCGCGGCGGACGAAGCGGAAGTATTCTTCCTCCTTGAGCATCTCCAACACCTGCTCGGCTTCGAGCAGACGCCCTTGTCTGATCAAAATAGTCGCCAGTTCGCGATAAGGGTCTGTCGTCAGGCGGGCGAAAGCCTTGCCCATCTCCCGGTCAACTTTAGCGAGTCCCGAGCGCAAATCTTGCAACACGTTGATTGCTTGTTTGCCGAAAACAATCGCCAGTTCGGGGCTGGGCAACTCCTCACTGATTTTCATCAGGCGGTAGAGCGCCGAGAATTCAATCTCCGTATCGGGGTTCTCTTTTATCAACGACAACGCTTTCCGGCAGTAGTTCAACGCCTCCAGGTTGTCGTCCAGCATGTAATGAGCGGCGCCTATATTGACCAACGTTCTTGCTTCGCCGCGCCCGTTCTTCACGGCCCGGTAGTGCGCCAACGCTTGCCGGAAGAGCTTATTCGCCTGCCTGATCTCAGCCTTGACCAGAACCTGGGTTCTGGCCGAGTACAGAAGCTCGGCCAGGGCCTCTCCTTCCTCCGCCCCCCGCCGGGGTTTGAGCGAACTCAAGTCGGTTGGTTGGGTGAGATAAACCATCCCGAGTTCGTTGAGCACCTCCGCTTCGCCGTTCGGGTCGCCGGCCCGCCGATACATCTTCAGGGCACGCCTGAGGTGGAGCGAGGCTTCCGCATGCTCGTCGAACAAGAGGTGAATCTTGCCCATCTTGGTCAACGCTTCGGCGGCTAACCGGCGGTCGCCGATGCCCCTCCCAACCGAGACCACCTGCCGGTAATAAGCTAAAGCCCTCTGCTGTTCGCCGAACATCAGCGACAAAAGGGGCGCGGTGATCGCCAGGTAGTTTTGCCCCTCGGTGCGCGATCCCCGGTATTTCAAAAGTTGCGAAGCTTTACCTAAATACCCCCACCCCCTCTCCCTCTCCCCTAAAAAGTAATAGCACCAGCCGATCCGGCTTAACGTCTCCGCCTCGCCCGCGCGGTTGCCCGCCGAGACGTGGAGCGGCAAGACCTGCATAAAACTCTCTAAAGATTTTCGCTTGTCGCCCAGCTCGAAATAGATTGCCGCCATCCCCTCAAGGGTGTCGGCTTTACCGCGGTCGTCCTTCAACTCGTGCCAGAGCGACAAGGCCCGCCCGTGAGACTCCAACGCCTTCTGGTGTTCGCCCAGACTATGCTCGATGTCGGCGACGTCGTTGAGGGCGGAGGCTTCGCGCGCGCGGTCTTTGGCGGCGCCCCACGCGGACAAGATTTGGAGCGCGGTCTCCAACTCTTTTCGGTGGTCGCCGAGGCCGTGATAGATGTCGCGGATGCGGCCCAACGCGGCGGCCTCTTCCGGACGGTTGCCGGCGGTGCGATGTAGGCTCAATTTCTTCTCGAAATACTCGATGGCTTTCTGCTTTTCGCCTAAATATAAATATATCTCGGCAATAGAATTCAGGGTCTTGGTTTCGAACTTATGGTCTTTCACCGACTCGTACAGCGGTAACGACTGCCCGTAGAGATTCAGAGCTTTCTGCCACTCTTCAAGGTCCGAGTAATTATCGGCGAGGTTGGTCAGGGTGATAGCCTCGCCGTGCTTGTCGCCTGCCGCCCTCCATAAAGGCAAGGATCGCTCGTAGTACTCGTTGGCCTTCCGCTTGTTGCCGTGGAGCGCGTAAGCCATGCCGATGTCGGACAGCGCGACCGCCTCGCCGCGGGGATCGCCGACGCTTTTGGAAAGCGCCAAAGTCCGCTCGTAATACCTCGCCGCGCTGTCGGCGCGACCCAGATCGCTGTAGACTCTGCCGACATTATCGAGCGTGCGGGCTTCTCCCACGTGGTCGCCCGCGAGCCGTTGGAGCGGCAACGCCCGACTATAGTATTGCAACGCCCTGCGCTTATCGCCGAACTCCGAATGCCACCAGCCGATATTGAACAGGATTTCCGCCTCACCGCGCCGGTCGCCCGCGACCCGGTAGCGCGCCGCCGCCCGCACGTAATAGTTGAGCGCCTTGCGCCGCTCGTTCAGCGCGAGCGCGGCGTCGCCCGCGTTATCGAGTGTGAGGGCTTCGTCGGCGGGGTCTTTGACGTGTTTGTAAAGCGACAAGGCGCGGTCGTAGAACTCCAGAGCCTTCCGCCGCTCGCCGGAGTCCGCGTGCAGCAGCCCGATGTTGCCGAGCACGTCGGCTTCCCCGTTAAAGTCCCGCGCCGCGTGATACAGCCGCGACGCTTCCTCGTAGCTCCCGAGGGATTTTTGCCGCTCCCCCAATGCCCGGTAACTCTTACCGATTTCCGACAAGGCGGCAGCTTCCCACGCGGGATGCTTCATAGCCCGGCTGATTTGTAACGCCTGTTGATAGTAATCAAGCGCCTTCTGCTGCTCGCCCATTCCGCGCTGCGCGAAGCCGTTGCGATAAAGCGCGCCCACCTGCCCTTCCGAGTCACCCGTCTCCCTGAAGAGCGTTAGCGACTGGTCGTAATAGCCGCTCGCTGTTCGCCAGTCGCCCCGCAGTTCGTACACGTAGCCGATGTTCCTGAGCGTGGTGGCCGCGGCCCGACGTTCCCCGACGGCTCTCAGCAGCGGCAACGCTTGCTGACCGTAATCGAGCGCCGCCGCCCGGTCGCCGAGGTCGAAATGAAGACTGGCAAGTTGATCGAGGGTGTAAGCATGCCAGTATCGGTCGTCCAAACGCTGCCAGTACGCGAGACTCTCCTCGCTTGTCTTGAGCGCCTGGCGCAAGCCGTTTACCCCACCTGACGAGCGCAGTCGTTCGGCCTTCATCAACAGATGTTCGGCCGCGAGGCGCAACCCGTCTTCGTGCGTCGGACGCGGCTTGACGAGGCTCGTGGCGCTGTAGCGACCGACGGCCTTTGCGTCGGCTGCCTGTATCTCCAATTGGTAGTCGCCCGTCTCCCGCGCTTCATACGAGAGAGGTTCCGCGCCATCTTCGCGTAGTAAATTTACGGTGAGAAGTTTTGTGCCCGAGCGGCGGAGCGTGACGATGAGATTAATGCCGCGTTGCTCGACCAGCACGCGCAGAAACTCGCCCCGGTTCAGCTTGATGACGTGCGTGTGTGTTTCTCCGCCCTTTAGTGTGCGCTCGGCCGTCTGTCCCTGCGCGAGACGTTGCGCCGGAGAGCGGCCACCTCCCGCCTGCCGACCTGGGGTCGCGCCCGCCGCGCACGCCACAAAGAGGGCGCAGACGAGAAAGCGCGCGAGGAAAACGACATCCCGATTGAGAAGTACGGCCTTGCCCCCCGAGAATCCGAATACGCCCTCTGTCAGAGTTTTTCTACGCACGGTCATACCTCACGCTAAAACGAATACTTGAGGGAGAACTGCAATCGCCGCGCGGGGGTCACGGTGCTGACGGTTCTCCCGAAGCCGGGCGCCTCAAGGAAGCGGACGGGGACGCCGAAGTTGGCGCGGTTCGTCAGGTTGAAGATGTCGAGGCGGAACGTCAGCCGGCGGTCGTACAGTTCTCGCTGCCTGAAGGCGAAGCTTTTGACTAACGAGAGATCAAGCTCGAACCTGCCGCCGGAGCGGAAGGTGTTGCGGCCGACGGCGCCGTCGTTCCTCGTGCCGTCGCTACTTTCCGGGGCGAGGAGCGTCTGAGGGTCAACGGTCAGAATCAGGGGTTGCCGGGGGTCGCCGGTCACGATGATGCCGTCGGTGGTGTTCGGGCGGTCGGTCAAGTTGCCGTCGGCGTTGTTGTCCCTGACGGTGTTGACGGTGAAGGGCTGGCCCGATTGGAATCTCGCCTTGCCCGTCACCTGCCACCCGCCGAGGAGAAACTCTTTCAACTTCCGCGGGTTGCCGCCGAGGTGCGGGAAGACGTAGGTGGCGTAGCCGGAGAAGACGTGCCGGGCGTCGAAGTTGGCGACGGCGCGCTCGCCCGCGCGCGTCAGGCTGTTCTGCGGGAGCGCGGGCGCGCCGGCCAACTCGAACACGTCCGACACGTCGTCGGTCACTTTCGAGAGGGTGTAGTTGAACTGCAAGGTCGTCCCGTTTACGAGCCGGCGGCCGACCTGGAGTTGGAGCGCGTCGTAGCGCGAGTTGCCCGACGATTCGTAAATCCGCACCGCCCCGGCCTGCGGGCTCAGGCGGTCGTGCACGACGCCCTCGGCGTCGCGCTGCGAAGGCTGCGCCGTGATGCCGCCGAAGCGCGGGCGCCGGCCGGTGACGTGCACGTCGAAGAGGCCGAGCGGCGCGTGGTCGCCGAGGTTCGGGGTCGTCTGACGCAGCAGGTGGCGGCCCTGCGTGCCGACGTAGGCGGCCGAGACCACGGTGTGGCCGAACTCGCGCTCGAAGGCCGCCGTGTAGTGGTAGGCCATCGGCATCTGGAGGTCGTCGGCCGGCAGCACCGTGTGCAGGACGGGCCGCACGTCGTCGCCTCCCCGCCGCCGGATCAGATACGCGAGCAGGAGGCACTCGACGTTCGTGCGCGGGTCGATGGTGTTGAGGGTGTCCGGCGCGCGGATGCCGATGAAGGGCGTGTCGTCCTGGCAGCCGAGGCGGATGCTGAGTGTGCTCGGCAGGCGAATGCCGAGGCCGACCGGCGTGCCGTCTTCCTGAAACTGGTACAGGCCGGCCGTGTTGAAGGTGAAAAAGGTCGGGACGACCGACCTCGACTGGCTGACGACGACGCCGAGCGCCTGGTCGAAATAGAAGCCCGCGCCGACGCGCAGGGTGTTCTCGTCGTCGCGGCCGAAAGAGTAGGCGAGGCCGAGGCGCGGCGCGAAGTTGTTGCGGTCGGGCGCGAAGATTTCCGTCCGGCCGTTGATGAAGGTGTCGAGGCTGACGGTGCGCAAGATGGGATCGTCGAACGTGCCCTCGATGCGCCGGTGCGTCTCGCGCGGCGGCGTGTTGTACTCGTAGCGCAGGCCGAAGGAGAGCGAGAGGCGCGGGCGGATGCGCCACTCGTCGCGGGCGAAGAAGTTGTATTGATAGTAGCGCAGCCCGATGGTCGAGTCGTCGCCGGTCGTGAGCGTCTGGAGGACGGCGTTGGGGGCGCCGGCGGCGGCCACGTCGAGGGCGTTGAAGGAGCCGACGCGCACGAAGGGGAAGCCGTCCGGGGGGGTGGGCGCGAGCTTCGCCGCGCCGCTGAAGAGGATGAGGGGGCGCGCGTTGCGCGGCAGGCGGCTGTTGAGTTCCGAGCGGCGGAGGTCTGCGCCGAAGGCGAGTGAGTGGCGCCCGCTCTGGACGGTGACGGCGTCGGAGAGCTGGTAGGTGTTGTTCGTCCGCTCCTGCGGGAAGGTGAAGACGTCGGCACCGACGGGGCTGTAGCCGGCGATGACGAGCTGCCCGACGGGCGCCGTGACCGGCTCGAAAGGCGTGCCGAGCAGGGCCTCGGCCGTGAGGTTCGGGTTCGTGACGTAGTTGACGAAACTCGAACCGGGCAGGGTGCGGTTCTCCAGCAGCCGGGCGTTGAGGAGGAAGCGGCGCTCGTCGGGGTTCTTCAGGCCGAGCCGGGTGGGGATGAGGAAGCTGGTGTCGCGGCGCTCCTCGAAGTCCAGGCCCGTCCGCCCGTAGGAGAGGAAGAGCTGGTTGGAGACGAAGGTCGAGGAGGAGCGCGGGCTGAGGAAGCTGTTGGCGAAGAGCGAGAAGTTCTGCGCGCGGATGTTGGGGCGGACGGCGGAGAAGAGCGCCCCGGCGACGCTCGGCACGTCGCGGTAGTCATCCGTCAGGTTGTAGCGCGCGATGAACTGGTGGAGGCGGCCGGAGAGTTCTCTGCTCCCGTCGAGGCGGGCGGAGAGGACGCCGCCGAGGCCGTCGGCCGGCAACTCCTGCGTGAAGGTGTTGCGGCCGTAGACGCCGCCGGGGTTGTTCGGGAACGGGAAGAGGCTGAAGACGGCGTCGCCCTGCGCGGACGTGGGGTGGGCGCTGATGGCCTCGCCGGTGAAAGGGTGGACGGCGAGCCCGGTCGCGCCCGACCCGAGGATGCCGCGCTGCTCGACGGTCGGCACGGCGAAGTGCGTCTCCTTCGTCGCCCGCAGCCGCTGGAACTCGAAGGAGAGGAAGTAGAAGAGCTGGAGCTGATGCTCGTCGCGCGCGCGGCCGAAGAGGCCGGTGCCCGGCTCGTGTGACTCCCCGGCGCTCTTCGGCTTGCGGAGCGGCTTGCGGAGCGGCCCGCCGAGCGTGGCGCCGAGTTGCGCGAAGGCGAAGCGGTCTTCGCGCCCGGCGCTGTTGGTGACGAAGTGCGGGCGGTTGTCGACGCGCACCGCGCGCTCGCCGCCGCCGACGAGCGCCGTGAGCGGCAGGGTCGTGTTGCCGCCGGCGGCGTCGAAGAAGTCGGCGGAGTTGAAGAGGTGCGAGCTGAAAGTCCCGTAGAGGCTGCCGTGCACGTTGCGCGTGCCGTACTGCGAGATGGCGTTGACCTGCGCGCCGAGGTTGCGCCCGACCTGCGCGGGCGCGAGCAGCGCGATGACCTGATACTCGTGGATGGACTCGACCGACTGCGGGACGAGCGCGAGGAACCCCTGACGGCGGACGCCGATGTCCTCGTCGTTGTTGTCGGCCCCGTCCACGGTGAAGTTGTTGGCGCGCGAGCGCAGGCCGTTGGCGGAGAACTGCCCGGCGGTGCCGATGCCGGCGCCGAAGCCGGGGCCGGCCGAGTTGCTGAGGGTCTGCGGCGGGGCGGCGATGCCGGGCACGTAGAAGGCCAACTCGTCGTAGCTGCGCGTGAGAGACGACCCGCCGAGCGAGACCTCGTTGACGGTCTTGGCGATGTAAGCGCCGTCGCGGCGCGCGTCGGTCAGGTTCCGCCGCTGCGTGAGGACGCGCAGGACGGGCGGCTCCAGCGGGTAAGGGTCGTTCGAGCCGGGGATTTTGCTGACCTCGATGGTGACCTCCACCTCGCCGAGCGTGTAGACGTTGACCTTCTCGGGCAGGAGGTTGTGGCCGAAGACCATAATCTCGTAGGTCTGGCCGGCGCGCAGGGGCGGCGTCTCGAAGTAGCCGTCGGCGTCGGTCACGAGGTTCGTGACCGTCTCCCCGCTCTCGGCCTCGACGACAGCCACCGGGGCGTAAGGGACATGCTGCCGGCCCCCGCTGCGGTTCACTATCTTATTCTGCGCCGCGTCGAGGGTGGACGGGGCGAGGACGATGCGGCCGCGGATGAGCCCGGTGTTCAAGTCCTGCGCGCGCGCGCCCCGCGGGGGCGGCGACGCAGCCGACAGTAAGGCGAGCAGGGTGAGGAGGGTGAGGGGTGCCCGGCTGAACTTGCGCATGCTGAACCTAGCCTTTCTTCCGCGGCGGTTTCGCCACGTGGATGGACTCGATCTTGAACCGTTCTTTGTCTTCCACCAGGTACCCGGCGGCGCCGTACCTGAAGCTCTTCTTGCCGTCAACGAACAGCATCGGGTTAATCAGAGAGAACCCACTCCCGTTGCCCTCGGCCGCCGAGAGTTTGACCGTCAACTGGTTGTCGGCGGCGACGATCTCGACCTGGATTAAGCCCTCCCGGTTGAACCGGTGCTCCACGTCCGGGTGCTTAATCCCGAGCGGACTGCCGGGCAGCTCGGTACGCGCCCCGCCCCTGACGACGAAGGCCCGCGCGGTGAATCTCTCCTTCGCGTCGCGGACGTTGTTGCCGCTGATGCGGATGAGGTAGTAGTCGCGCGGCCCCTGCGCGCGCAGGACGAATCCGGCGGCGGTGTTGTTCGTCAGCCTGAGCCGCGTGACGAAGGAGAAGTCACGGCAGGAGTGCCGGACGAGGTCTTTCGGCAGCGCGAGGCCCGGCCCCTGCGCGAGGAGGCGGTCGGCGCCCTTCTCCTTCACGAAGCTCCAGCCGGGGGGGAGTTCCCAGAGCCCCGGCTCGGCTTTGGGGCCGACCATCACCTCCCTCGCGTAAGCGCCGGGCAGGACGAAGACCAAGTCGCCGGGGTTGTCGGCCTGGCGGCCGATGAACCCGTGCCGCGGCCTCTGCCGGCCGAGGGAATTTTCCGTCACGTTGGCGTAGAGGTAACTGCCCAGCTCCTCGCCCGTCACGTAGCTGTCGCCGTTCAGGTCGGCGCCGCCGCCGGATTCCTCCGTCAGGGCCTGGACGAACTTCCGCCTGAACTCGCTGTCGTCGGGCACGAGCTGCTTGTCCGTGCCCGACGTGATGAACCGGTGCGCCCGCTCCTCCGCGTTGGTGGAGATGGAGTAAGGGACGGTGGGCAGACCGTGAGCAGGTTGTGCGTCCGCGGCCTGCCAGGCGCGCGCGAGAGTGAGGCGCGCGGGCAGGCCGGCGGACGCGCTCGCCGCGCCGGAGGGAACACGGGCATGAGGTCCCGGCGCGACGTTGATTAAGCTGCCAGAGAAACAACTGTCGAGGACGAGGAGCGCGTGTTTCGACTTGATCTTCGCGGCGAGGGCGATGATGCGGCTCATGTTGATGGCCTTCGCCGCGAAGGGCGCGGAGAGTTTCTCGGCCGGCGCCGGCGCATCCACCGGCACGATGTAGCCCTCCTCGCGGCCGCCGGCGGCGGGGTGCGTCCTGTAGCCGTGGCCCGCGTAGTAGACGAGCAGACGGTTCTGCTCGTCCGCGCCGCGGCGGGCGATGAAGTCCTCAAGCCGGGCCAACAGCTCAGCGGCCGTCAGGTTCATCGCGCACTCCACCTGGAAGCCGTGCTCGCGGAGCGCCAGCGACACCTCCTTCACGTCGGACGCGACGCCGGGCAGGTCGCCCCAGCGAGGGTCGGCGTATTGGCCCATGCCGATGACGAGCGCGTGGCTTTCGCCGTAGAGCCTGACGACCTTCTCCTGCGACCGCTCCTTGATGCCGACGATCCCGGAGCCCCTCAAAACCCTCTCGCGCTCCCGCGGGGTTTGCCCGGCGGCCGCGGGCAGGTGGCCGAAGGCGAGGCACAGGCTGACCAGAAACAATATTTTGTTCACGCGATTACCCACGCAGGCCCGGGCGCGGCGGCCGCGGACGGCCGCGCGTGCGTAGGCCTTCCCATGGGGCCGCGGGTGTCACGCGCCCGCGGCCCTGCCAGACTACCGGCGGCGCGCGGCCGTCGTTTATTTGTCGTCGGGGCGTTCCGAGAGCAGTTTCGGGTTCTTGAGTTTCCTGACCTTGCCGGAGTTGATGTAACTGGAATACTCGGTGATGGTGTCGGCGGAGACCGACTTCCCGTCCGGGTCGAAGAGGATGTACTCGACGACGGCGCCGCCGCTGTGGGAGAGGCGGTTGCCGCCGGTGAACACGTCGATGACGGGGTTGGTCTTGATGCGGTTGTTGCCGCCCGCCTTCAGGACTTTCAGTTGCAGCCAGTAGAAGTTGCGGTCTTGCCCTTGCGGCCCCTTGAGGGCCGCGAGCATGTTCTCGGCCTTGATGTAGGAGGTCAGCGAGTTCAGGCCGGTGGCGGCGTCGGCCTTGACCAGCGCCTCGACGAACCGGGCGAACTGGTCGTTTTTCGCCCGCAGGCGTGCGAGCGTGTCGTCGAGCTTGTCCGGGTTCTGGAAGTTCGGCCTGAGCTTCGAGAGCAGGCAGGTGCGCTCGTTCGTGAGCCGCCGCAGCTTCTGGTTCGCCTGCGCCAGCCTGCCGTCGGCGGGCCTCTGGATTTCGTCGAGTTCCGCACCCAACCTCTCGGCGGCGCGCTTCAACTCTTTCATAGTTTCCAGCTTCTCGGGCGGTATCCGGCGGCGTCTGCGGCCGGAGGCGTCCGGGTCGCCGTAAATCTCTACGAGGTCGGCCAGCTTCTCTTGCAGCTCCCGCTTCCTGCCGGTCAGCGCGCGCGCGCTCGCTTCGAGCTGCTCGATGGAGTTCTTAGTCTTTTGCAGCTCCTTCTGGTTCCCTTCGAGCGCGTCGGCCAGCCCCTCGGCGTAAGCCTTGAGGTCGTTGAGGGCGTCGAGCCCGCCGAGGAAGTGCGAGTTCATCTGCGCGACATCGAAGTTGAGGTTCGGCGGGAAGACGGACGGGTATAACAGATTCACGTCCGCCAGCCCGTCGCCGGCCTTCGCCGCGCGGAACACTTCGGAGACCAGCGCCGTCTCGTCGATGTCGAATACCTGCCCTTTAATCTCGACGTTGGTTCTGAGCAGCGCCGTCAGATCGACGAACGACCCGAAGAGGCTCCGGGCGACGGTCGCGGCGGCGATGGGGCCGACTATCGCCGCGCGCGCCTGTACGCCTTGGGCCTCCAGCCTGAGCAGTTCGGGGTCTGGGGCGGCCGGCGGGCAGGGCGGCGGGGTGTCGGGCAGCATTTGCCTGTAGCCCTGCCTCATCAGTTCGAGCTGGTTGAGGGCCACCTTGTAACTGAGCAGCAGGTTCACGTCACGCTCGTTATAAATGATGAGGGTCTTGATGCCGAGTTTCGCATCCTTGAGCTGCCGCACGAGCTTGTTGGCCGCGACGGCGAGGCTGGCGTAGGCGACCACGCGCGGCTCGATGAGTTCGCCCTCGACGGTCGTCTTCCCGTCGAGCGGCGTCGTCGAAGGCTTCGGGAACCTCGCTTCGAGTTCGGCCTTGTTGGCCTCGGCGATAGCCTTGCGGAGTTCGGCCTGCGCCTTCTCCTCTTCGAGCCTCAGCACGTCGGGGCTCTTGGGCGTCGGCGTCGGCGTGGAGGTTTGCGCCCGGCTTGCCGTCGGGGCGGCGACCGCCAGCGAGGCGACCCAGAGGACGGCCGCCGCCAGCGTGGCAGACGATTTAATAGTCCTGCGGTTCATCTGCATTAACACTCCCGTCGAGGTCGCGGGCCGTTCACGGCCTCACGATTCTGAAATCAACCTTCGAGACACTGAAGAAGGCGTTGTCTAACGCTTCGACCATGACGCGCGCCTGCGTTGTCGGCCTGTCCGGGACGGTGACGGTGGCCGTGCCCGTGTTTGGCGTGCTCGGCGTCAGCACCGTGTAAGTTTTCCCGCCGTCTGTGGAGAGGTGGATTTTCACCCGGCCGCAACTGACGGGCGCGGCCGCAGTCCCGGCGACGTCCCACGTCACGACCTGCGACGTGCCGGCCGTCCACACGGCCGCCGCCGGGCTCGTGACGACGAACGGGCCGCTGTCCGTCACCACCGAGACGGTCGCGCCGGCGACGCCGATCCCGCCGCCGCCGGCGCGGTTGTCGCGTCCCGTGACGCGGAAGTTCATCAGGCGGCTGCGGGACGGCAGAGACTCGCCCGGGGCCGGCTGGCCCGAAACCAGAATCTCCAACTGCGGGAAGAAACGCGCCACGGCCTTCGAAGGGCTGAACGACCGGAAGATGGGGCGGGTCTCCTCGTCGTCGCCCTCCGGCGGACTCTCCTTGCCGAGGTCGTACTGCTCCCATGTGAAGGTCACGGTGTCGCCGTCGGCGTCGGTGCCGACGGCGTCGAGCTTGAAGGGCGTGCCCCTCGGGATGATGAACCGCTGGCCGGCGACGACGCTCGGGGGCCGGTTGTTGGTTCTGGTCAGGCGCGGGACGGTGCTCACCCCGTCGCTCGTCACGTAGGCGAAGATTTCTTCCAGGCTCGCGGCGTGGAAGTAAGAGTCGCTCCGGCGTTGGAGGTCTGACGCCCCGCAGATGCCGGCGTAGCCCATGATGGTCGAGCCGCTGCCGGGCTCGTAGGCGGTCGTCGGGTTGCGGTTGCCGTTGCAGGATTCTGTCGTCGCGTTGAAGGTGTGGTTGGCGCCGAACTGGTGGCCCAGCTCGTGCGCGACGTAGTCCACGTCGAAGCCGTCGCCGCGCGGCTCGTCGGAGCCGGTCGCGCCCTGGGCCTTCCTGCCGTTCTGCCCCACCGAGCGGACGGCCGCGAGGCCGCCCCCGCCGCGGCTGAAGACGTGGCCGATGTCGTAGCTGTCGGCGCCGATGACGGCGTCGAGATTCCGCTGGTTCTCCTCGACGAGCTTGGAGGTGTTGAGGTTGGTGTAAGGGTCTTTGTCGGGGTCGGTGTAGATGATTTTTTTCTCGTCGCCGACGAGCCGGAGGCTGATCGCGAGGTCGGTTTCGTAGATGGCGTTGACGCGGTTTACCGTCGTGAAGATGGCGCGCAGCGCGCCCGGCACCGTGCCGCCGTGGAACTCTGTGTACTCGCCCGTGGCGGCGACGGCGAGGCGATAAGTCCTGAGCATTTCGCCGTTGGAGAGCGGCGCGGCGCGCTCCGCCCGGCGGCTGAGCGTCGCCGGCCCCGCCGCGTCTTCGCCGACGAGGCAGCGCAGGCGCTTTTCGTCGTCCGGGCCGTCGGCCTTGAAGAAGGTCATGTGCACGTCCTCGCCGGGCCTCCGCAGGGGGAACGGGTCGATGTAGAAGGTGCGGTCGGGAGACAAGACGATGGCGTGGAAGCCCGCGGGCGTGAGGTCGAAGCGGGCGATCATCGTCGGGTCGTCGATGCCCTGCCCGCGGTACGACTTGAAGTCGGGTAACTGTCGCGCCAGCCCCGGCTCCATGATGGGCGACTCCTGCACGGAGAACCTCACGAAAGTCCCGTCCGGCAGCGGCAGTGATATTTCTCCGGCGGGAGTCCCCTGCGGCCCGGCGCCCGCAGCCTCAACCCGGCCCCCGCGTCGCGCGGGGGATTCCAGAGCCTGCATCAGTCTTCTCTGGTCGAGGCGTGCGAGTTCGAATCTCCGTGGGAGTTCTTGCCCAAAATTCGTCAGCACGTTCACGTTAAAGCTGACCGCGCTTTTATCCAGCACGCGCCAAATCCCGTCAGACGACTGGCGCCATTGCGCCGCGTGGGCCTGCCGGAGCGGGCCGAGTGTCATCGCGCCGAGCGCGAGAAGAAGGACTAATACGTGAACGGTTGCGCGTCTCATAGGGAATCTCTTCCGACCGTCTCTGGCGCGTGATGCTTGTTCGTTCGTAGCCGACGGAATCTCGGAGGGCCGCCGCGTACGGACGCCTTCGCTTGACACTGGGATGTGTCGCCGGCGATGAAAAATTTCAAAACTCTCCCGCGCTCCTCCACCAAGAACGGTGTGAAGGTTCACGGCGCGGCGTCGCCACCGGCGCGCGCGCGTGGCGGACGCTTTCACGTAAGCGTTCGACGGGCGGCGCGTTATACAGAGGTGTTTCGGCTCGGGCCTACACGCGCTCGAAGTAGGCGTGTAAGAAGTTGTCCCAGAGATGGTCGGTGACGAACTGCACGGCGTGTTTTTTGTTCTTCTCGGTGTAGGCGTACCCGTATATGTCGCGCCGGTACGCGTCCCGGCTGACGGGGAAATATATCGCCAGCCCGCGGCTGCCGAAGGCGTCGCGCCGCTTGGACCCGGCGTAGTTGCAGATGACGAGCCGTTCGAGCAACCGCGCGACCTCGGCCGCCTGTGCGCGGAGCCGCGGGTTCACGTCGGCGGCGGCGAGGTTGGAGGCGAAGCGGTGAAGGTCTACCCCGTGGTAGCGGCGTCCGGGGGCGAAGACGTTGCAGCCTCTGCGCGCGTCCTTGATCTGCCGCACCTCGGCGTCCAGGCTGCTCATCAACTCCCGCGAGAGGTGGGAGATGGCTTCGGCCAGCCTGACCATTTCGCCGCCCGACAGCCTGACCGCCGAGAGCGTCGTGTCTGAGGTCGTGCGGTCGTAAGTCCGCCGGTAAGACTCGACGAGGAGTTTGCCGACGGCCGGCGCGTCCATGTCGGGCGCGTCGGCGAGAGCCTGAAGCCAGTCAGCGTAGCCCCACCCGTGTATCGGCTCCAGCTCCTCGCTCCCGACCATCACGTCGGCCACGTTGCGCAGCGCGTAGCCGGTTTCGATCATCTGCATCAGGCACGAATCGAAGCCGACGACGTCGAGCCTCCCGCCGCCCTCGAAAACCCCTTCCAGCGCGTCCTGAATTTCGCGAACGTAAAGCGGGTCGTGGTTATTCGTCTCGTCTTCCGAGATGGCGCGGTACTGCGCGCCGAGCGGAACTTCCTCCAGGCGGAGGGCGGCCAGCGCCTCGTCCGTCAGTTTCCCACTCGACAGCAACTCTTCGGCCCGCGCCACGGCTCGCCGGCGCCCCCGCGCGGCACGCGCCGGCCCCCCGCGGGTTAACGCTCCACGGGCCGGACGCCGCCAGCCGTCGCCGTGGCTCCAGATGACGAGCAGGTAGCGCTCGGCCGGGAAGCGCTCGCGCGCCCACGCGACGAATGCTTTGAGGGTGGCCGGGTCGCCCATGTTCGACTCTTCGTCGAAGTCCGGAAGCGCGTCGGCGAGCGTCGGCTTGAGGTTCTGCCGCATCAGGAAGCGGCGCGTCTGGCCCCACTGCGCGTCTGTGGCTCCCGAGCCGTAACGGTCGAGTTGGGCGACGACCTTGACGTGCGGGCCGTACCTGACCGCGGCCATCTCCTCGAAGTCGAGGAGGGCGTAAGGGTCGAGGTCGTTGTCGGCGTTCATGTAGAGCATGACCGTCCACTTCGCCTTCGCCGCGGGCGGGGCCTTCTTCGCCCGCGTGTGGCGCGCGGCCCGGCCGCCCGCGCCCGCGTGCGCCGGCCTCACAGAGAGCAGGCCGAGCGCCAGCACGGAAGACAACAGCAGCGCAGTTCCACAGGAGCGCATGAGTTTCACCGTGACTCGGCGGGGCGGGCCGAGGGAGCAGGTGTGCGCTGAGGGGTCGCCCCGGGCTTGCCGCTCGGCTTCTTGTGCGCGGGGCACACGCTCCTCACGTCTACCCTGAAGGAGGAGGGCCGGGCCTCGCCCGCCGTGGCCGTGCGCGACTCCCCGCCGGACGCGGGCGGAGGGTCGGTGGTCGTGACGGTGACGACGTGAGGCCCTTCCCCGAGATGGTCTCGGTCCGCGTGGCACGGCTTGCCGCACGACGTTGCGCCGCACGCCTCGCAATGGACAGGGATCTCTATGGAGACCGTCCGGTCGGCCTTGATGACCTGCTCTTCGTCGTCGGCCGCGTCAACGGTTGAATTGCCGGGGTCGGTTTCGGTCAGGTGCCTGAGCTTCGCGAGGAAGGGTTTGCCGCTGTCGGGCGCCGGGCACAATTCCTGGAGGATGGCCCTGAGCCTGACCCGCGCGCCGGGCAGACGATTATTAACCGTCGCCCTGAACCTGAGCCGCTCCGACTCGGCCGGAATCACGTTGGGCTTCGCCGGCGACGGCGCCGCCCAGACGATGTCACCGACATCGTTGGGGATCCCGTACTCGATGGTAATTCCGCTCAGCTCGATGGGCGCGGGCGGCGTGCCCCCGGCTTGCCGACTGAGAGAGGGCGTCGGGCCGTGCGCGGTGAGCAGCATTCCCGCGCACGCGACCGGCAGCAGTTTTCGAAACGTCGTACTCATCATCAAGTCTCTCCTTCCCTCCGCGGTGGTGCGAGGAGGCGCTGACCTTTTAACAACTAGTGCGCCGGGGGACGAAATATTTCCACTTTTTTTCGCGGGCGGCCCGGCCGCCTCGTAAAATATTCTGAGAGAACCGACACAGACTAATGTAGAGTGCGGGCACCGAGGCGGCCCCGCAGTTGTTTCTCTCTCAAGAGTCCTCACCGAAGGTTTTTTTATGACTCAACCCCGACGAAGACCGCGCCGCGCCGCGGGCCACGCACACCCGCGGCTTTCGAACATACGCACACACGCCCTCGCGGCCGCGCTGCTGCTGCCGCTCATCCCGGCGGTTAACGTCGCCCAACGCGCCGTCAGGCCCCGGCGCGACGCACGGGCGGCGAAGACGGCCGGAGAGCCAGAGCAAGTTCGCCGGCTCGAATACGGCGCGGCCGCGCGCTGGTCGCTCGGCGGCGGCGAGAGTCGCGTCCACCTTGCGGGGGCGCACGCCGGCCAATACCTGCGCGTCGTCGTCGAGCAACAGGGGATCGACGTCGTGGTGTCGTTGCTTTCGTCCGACGGCGCCGTGGCGGTCAAGTCCGACAACGCCACCGGCACGCGCGGCGCGGAATCCGTCTCGCTGACCGCCGCCGGTGAAGAGACTTTCCGCGTCAAGGTGGAGGCCCGTGAGCCGCGGGCGAGGGCCGCCCATTACACGATACAGATTGCGGAGCAGCGTCCCGCCACCGAGGACGACGCCCGACGCGTCGCCGCCGAGCGCGCGCTGGCGGCCGGCGAGTCGTTGCGCCACGAGGGCACTTTGAACTCGCTCAATCAGTCGCTCGCCAGATACCAGGAGGCGTATGAGCTGTTCAACGCCGCGGGCGATGCCGCGGGGGCCGCGACGGCGCTGCTCGACATGGGCAAGTCACACTACTACCTGACGAACATGGAGGAGTCCGTCAGGAAGTACGGCGAGGCGATGAGGCTCTACGAGGGGGCCGGCCTGCGCCTCGACGAGGGCGTCGCGCGCCTCTACATCGGGCAGGCCAAACTGGCGCTCGGCGATAACGCCGAGGCGCTTCAGCTCTACGAGCGCGCGCTCGAACTGTTCACCGTCGAGGAGGACGAGCGTTTCATTTCGTTCGCGCTGAACGAGCTGGGGCGCGCCTACTACCTGCGGGGCGACGTCAACAAGGCTCTGGAGTATTACGGCCGCGCCCTCCCCATCAGGCACGAACTCAACGACCGAAGGGGCGAATCGTTCACGCTCGTCTCCATGGGGCGGGCCTACTCCAACGGGTTCGGCGACGACGCGCAGGCTCGCGAGCTCTACCAGCGAGCCCTCAAACTACAGCGTGAGATCGACAGCCCGAGGCTCGTCGCCCAAACGCTCGGCGACCTCGGCCGGCTGCATTACAAGGCCGGCGAGCACGACGCCGCGCTCAAGCACTACAACGAGGCCCTCGTCGCCGTCGCCAACGGCGATCAGGCGGTGAAGGCCGAGATACTGATGTACATAGGACTCGTGTACTCGGCGTGGGGCCGCCACCGGGAGGCCGTCGAGAAGTATTTTACGCCGGCGCTCGGGCTTCAGGAGGGGCGCGACCCCATCGGCCGCGCGCGCACGCTTCAGCACACGGGCCGCGCCTACGCCGGCCTCGGCGACGAGGATAAAGCCCTCGAACACCTGCACGCGGCGCTCGAAGTCTGGCAGAAGGTTCTCCACCGCACGGCCGAGGCCGACACGCGCTACAACATCGCCGCGGTCGAGAACCGGCGCGGCCGTTTCGCCGAGGCGAGCCGGCAGCTCAGGGCCGCCCTCCCGGTCGTCGAATCTCTGCGCACGGAGACGGCCAACCAGTCGCTGCGCAATAACTATTTCGCCTCGGCGCAGGAGTATTACGAACTCTACATTGACGTGCTGATGCGCTGGTCCGCGCAGACAGGCGACAAGAGTTTGGAGGCCCTCGCGCTAAACGTCAGCGAAAGCAAGCGGGCGCGCGCCCTGCTCGACATCCTCGTCGAGGCGAAGGCCGACATCCGCCGTGGCGTCTCAGACCAAAGGCTCCTCGACCGCGAGGCCGCGCTCCAGCGGGAGTTGAGCGCGCAGTCACTCAGGCACATGATCGGCCACCACCTGACGGCCGAGCAGGCCGCCGGGGTGAGAAAAAAGCTGGACGCCCTCGTCGCCGAGTTTTACGACCTCGACGCCGAGATTCGCACGAAGAGCCCCCGCTACGCAGCGCTGACGCGCCCCGCGCCCGTCTCCGTCGAGCAGGTGCAGAGGGAGTTGCTGGCGCGCGACCAGGCCCTCCTCGAATACTCTCTGGGCGACGAGCGCAGTTACCTCTGGGCGGTCACGCGGGATTCCGTGACGAGCTACGTGTTGCCCGGGCGCGCCGAGATCGAGGCCGCCGTCTTCAAGCTCATGAAGGTCCTGACGGAGCGTAACGTGTACCTTCAGGGAGAGACCGAAAAGGCGCGCGACTCGCGCGTCAAGCTCGCCGACGCGGAGTACGAGACGGCCGCCGCCGCGCTCGGGAAACTGCTGGCCCTGGATCGCGCGGCCGCGGCGACGGGGGCCGAGCGCCTGCTCGTCGTCGCCGACGGCGAGCTTCAGTACCTGCCGTTCGCGGCCTTGCTCGTGCCCGCCGCCCGACGGCCCGGCAGCACGGCGGGAGCGCATTACCAGTCGGCCGACGGAGGCGCTTTAGTCCCCCTGCTCGTCCACCATGAGATCGAGGAGCCGCCTTCCATGTCGGTCGTCGCCGAGCTTAAGCGCGAGCAGCCCGACGCCCGGAGGCTCACCCCGGGCAAGACCATCGCCGTCATCGCCGACCCGGTCTTCAGCAGGGACGACGAGCGTTGCTGCAAGCCTTTGCCGAGGGGGGGCGCGGGCCGCAAGCCCGCGACCGCCGCGCGCACGAGCATGGCGGAGCAACCGGCGGCCGTCGGCCGTGGGCCGGCGCGCGGCGCGGGACTCGTGAGCGGCGGCGAGCGCCTCGACCGGCTCGGCTTCACGCGGCTCGAAGCCGAGGAGATTCTCACACTCTTCCCGCAGGGCGAGCAGTTGAAGGTCGTCGGCTTTGAGGCCAACCTCTCGCTCCTGATCGACCGGCAGAAGCTCGCGCCTTACCGCATCCTGCATTTCGCGACCCACGGGCTGCTCGACTCGGAGCACCCGGAGTTGTCGGGCATTCTCCTCTCGATGGTTGACGAGCAGGGCCGGCAGCAGAACGGCTTCCTGCAAATGCACCAGATTTACAACCTCCACCTGCCGGCCGAGATGGTCGTCCTCAGCGCGTGCGAAACCGGCGTCGGCAAGAAGATGAAGGGGGAGGGCCTGAACGGCATTTCGCGCGGCTTCATGTACGCGGGCGCGCGGCGCGTGGTGGCGAGCCTGTGGAAAGTCAACGACGCCTCCACCTCGCAACTGATGAAACACTTCTACCACAGCCTGCGGCCCGGCGGCGGGGCCGAGCTCACGCGGCCGGCGGCGGCCATGCGCGAGGCGCAGTTGCAAGTGATGGGGCAGAGGATCTGGCGACACCCCTATTACTGGGCCGCGTTCGTCGTGCAGGGCCAGCCCGGCTGAGCGGCGCGGACGGCCGTCCGCCCGCCGGCCGAACCTTGACGCGTAGGAGGTCAATAGCAGATAACTCGTGCGTTCAGCAGTCAAATCTGAAGCCGACCGGACAGGTAAGGTGATGGCCGATCAGGATCCACCTCCCGACGCTATGACTGACCCTTGGAGCGTGTTCGGCGACCCGCAGAGCGCGGGAGACCAGTTCGAGGCGTTGCGCAGGAAGCTGGTCTTCTACTTCGAGACCCGGCGATGCGATGACCCGGAGGAACTCGCCCACGTGACGCTGGAGAGACTGATGCAGACGCACGGGAAGCACGTCGAAGTCCACGACCTCACGCGCTACAGCTACGGCGTCGCCAGGAACGTCTTCTACGAATACCTACGCAAGAAGAAGGCCGAGATGAAGTATGTCAGCCAGCACGAGGATCGCTCGGACACCGGCGCGGCCGAGGAGGGGGCCGCCGCCCGCAAGGAACGGCGGCTCAGATGTCTGGAGGACTGCGTGGCGGGCCTGAGCCCGCAGGACAGGGCGCTGTTGGCCGACTATTTCAAAGGGAGAGGGCGCGGCCGGCAGGAGCGGCGGAGACGCATGGCCGAGCAGCTGAAGATCTCCCGCGAGGCCCTGACGCTCCGCGTCTTCCATCTCAAAGGCAGGCTCAAGAAGTGCATCGACAAATGTTTCGAAAAGGCGGAAGCGGCCGACGCGGTGACGGTTTAGGTGGCACCAGACACGGAGAATAAACTCCTTGCGGGAAATGAAAGACGAACAACTGCTGAGCCGCTATCTCCTCGAAGACGTGAGCGACGAGGAGCGGGAGCGTGTGGAAGAAAGCTACCTGACCGACGACGACCTCTACCTGAAGCTCCTGGTCGCCGAAGACGAGTTGATCGCCGCTTACGTGGAGGGGGAGCTTTCACGCCGCGACCGCGCGAAGTTCGAAAAGGCTTATTTGACCAACCCGCACCGGCTCCGGAAGGTTGAGGCGACGAGAGAGTTGTTAGAGTTCTTCGCCGAGAAGCCACAGCCCGCGTCGCAAACAGGATTCCTGCGCTCACTACTGCGAGGTTCAGTGGTGTGGCCGCGGCCTGTTTATGCTCTGGCGGGACTCGCGCTCGCGGTTTTGTGCGGCCTGTTGTTCTGGGCGTTTAACGAGCGGCAGAGGACGCAAGGCGAGTTGGAAGTAGTCCGCGAGCGGCTGCGTCAAGTCGAGAGCGACCTTCAACAACAAACGACGCAAACGGCGACGCCCGCGCCGACGGGGGAGGAGGCCGCGCCCCCCAACGCTTCGGGCACCGAGTCAAGGCCCGCGCCGCCGCCGCCGAACGCGGGCGGCGAGCGGAAGACGCGGGAGCCGGAATCTCCACGGCGTGCCGTCCCTGACGGAAGCGCCGGCGGCCGCGCGGTGGCCTCTGTGCTCACCTTCACGCTTCCCCGCCCCGGCGCGCGAACGAGAGGCGGCATCGGCCGCGCCCCGGAGCCTCTGGTCATCCCGCGCAACGTCGCTTTAGTCAGGCTGCCCGTGAAGGTGGCGGCCAACGAGTACACGGCCTATCAAGTGACCGTCCAAAAACTGGGTGGCCCCGTCGTCCTTGCGCAGACGGTGAACAGGGATCGGGCGGACGCGTCCGGGGAGCGCGTCAACGTCGAGTTGCCCACTTCCCTCCTCACGGACGGGGATTACATCCTGAAGGTCACGGGCGACGACCAGATATTGGCCCTTCATCAGGTGAAGGTCGTCAGGCAGAACCCGCCGCAAAGATAGCTCCGCCGCCCGCGAGTGGCGTTCGATTTAATCGGGGCGGTCAACGACGCAAGGCCATGCTACCGTCCGGCCCGGCTCGGGTGATTCGGGCGGCGGCGGGCCGCCGTCAGTTACGCAACTTCTCCAGCTTTTCAACGGGCAAGTTGTAAAGCTCTTTTACTAAATCGACGATGGCTTTGGCGATCAACCTATCCGCCTCCTGCCCCGCTTCCGTTTGCCCTTCTCGGCTCATCCTTCCCAGCTCCGCCCAGGTCTTCCTGTAGGTCTGCACGCCGACGCCGAGGAGTTGTTGCCGCGCCCCCGGCTCCATCCTCTTGATCGCCAGGACGACGTCGATGAAATGACCGTCACGCCTGAGCCTTTCTGCCACCGCCTGGGGCGTATTCTTCTCCTTGAATGCTTTTAGGTCTTCGTCGCTGAAGTTTTGCCCCCTGTATTCGCCATAGCTTTCTTTTACCTCGGATTGTTGCTGGGACTTGATGACCACCAACAACTCCTCGGGGCTCACGGTTGAGGTGATAACCGCAGGCTGACAGGGCTCGACAAAACAGACGTCCCCGACGAGCGAAGTTTCTTCCCACGGAACCTGCGGCTTCGGTTTCGCTTCGGTTAACCCCACGACCGAGGCCCGCACTTTATAAAACACGTCTTGCACCTTCAGGCCCGGCACGCGGATGAACTTCAACAGTTCCTGCGTGTAGAGTCCATTGCGGTTGGGGCCGTCGTCGGCCGTAAAACCCGGCTTGGTCGCGTACGCGATTAACGTCCCTCCGGGCGCATCCATCCGTGCGAGCCCGCGTTCGCCAGACCTGAAGCCGCGGGGGAATGGGTTATCCCGGCACGCGTCGAGGATGATGATGTTGGCTCGGCTTCCGGCGCCCTCCATCTGGGCCAACACCAGCCCCGCGGGGATGCACTCGTACTCGACCTGCGCCTCGCGCTCCAGCTTCGCGTCCACCGGGACGAGGTAGTTCAGCTGATTCACTTGCAGGCCGTGACCCGCGTAGTAAAACAGACTGACGTCACTGTGCCGAGACTTGTTGCCGAAATCCCGGATGGCGTCTTTCATCTCCTTGAGTTTCATGTTCTCCCCGTGGAAGACGTCGAAACCCAAGTCGCGTAAGGTCTCCGCCATGTCCCGCGCGTCGTTAATCGGGTTGGCGAGTGGGGCCGTCGCGTAGGCCGCGTTGCCGATGACTAAGGCGGCGCGCCGCGCCGCGGAGGGTTTCGCCGCGTCCGCGCCGTGCCCCTTTGCCGAGGCCGTCAGCGCGAACGAAAAGACCAGCGCGAAAGAGCAGGCCATCAAGTTTTTCATTACTGCTTCTCCTGTCAGTGGAAGCCGCCGAGCTAGAAGCGACAGCTGCGCCCCCGCAAAGCTATTGTTGCGAACGGGTGTGGGTGTCGAGCCATGAGCACCCGCCGGGGAGAGACGTCTGAGGCTACCGCCAGTTGCCGATGAGGATGAACGGCGCCCAGTAGTACGGGTGCGAGAAAGGTTTGCCCGGGGCTTTTTTGAACGGCGCCGCAGTTTGAGCGTCGGCGAAAATGAGTTCGGCACGCGTGTTGTCGCCGTCCCGCCCGTCGATGTTCTCGGCGAGGACTTGTACTCCCGGCGCCCTCCCGTGCGTCGCGGGCAGCGGCTTGGCTCCGGCCATCCCGTTGAGCAGTGCGAGCTGCGCTCGCCTTAACGCTTCGGCCTTATTCAGAGCTTGACTCCGCCTCGTCTGGTAGAACTCCCGCATCAGCCAGGGCGTTGAACTATCGGCCACCGGCCAGAGGGTAGCCATGACCGCGTTGGCGCCCAGGCGTTGCGCCAGCTCGGCGAAGGCGTCCACCTCGCGACCGTTCGCGCCCGGTTGCAGCGCCGCCGTGTTGCACGCCGAAAGCGTCAGGAGTTCCACGCCGTCGAACAAGTTCTCCTGCCCCGTCATTTCGGCCAGGGTCAGGGCCGTGCCGTCACCCACCAGTAGGAACGAGCGATGCTCGTCGCCGGGGCGGAAGGCGAAATGGGAAGCGATGTGGATGAGGGGGCGCTTCCGGCGAAGCGCGGAGAGCATCGTCGTCTTGGTAAACTTCGCGTCCTGCAAAGTCTCGCCGTCGAAGATGCCGTGCGGGTTGTCTTTTTGCTTGACCAGCAGACGCAACTCTTCGCCGACGCCGGGAAGAGCGTCGAGCGTGATTTTATTACCCAGCAACTCGACCGTGTGCGCCGCGGAAGTCCCCAGCCCCGTCGCCGTCCAGTCCGGCGTGACGGCACGCGTCATCCTCCCGGCGTCGGCGCGCGTGAAGTTGACGTGGTTGTAACGCTCGATCAGATACCGCCTGCCGTCGTGGAGCGCCGCCATCGGCACGTAACGCAGGTTGCCGTCTAGAGACCAGAGGATCGTCTTCGTGCCTCCGGGCAACTTCGCCTCAATAGGTTTGAAGACGGCGCGGTAGAGGTCGTTCGAGAGCACGGCCGGGTCGTAGGCGTCGGACTGTAGCAGCCCCCACAAGGCCCGCGCCTTTTTGTTCAACTCGTCGCCGGTTACTGCCGACGACACCGAGGTGATGTCATCAGCCGTGACCACCAGGGCGTAGAATTTCGTTTCGCCGGCGAGTGTGTAAACCGCGACGGCGGTCTGTCCCGTGTCCTTCTTGAGTTGCCGCAACGTAGCCTGCATCTGAGTCGCGTCAGAGACTTCGCCGACCTCGTCCTTCTCGTCTGCCGGGCTGGAAAACTCGGCCTCGGCCTGTTTGAGTAAGTCGGAAAACTCACCCGTAGCTGTTGCGAGTTGCGCTTCGAGTTGTCGTAATTGCCCGGCTTCCTCCTCGGTAGGCCGGCGGCCGCCGAGCTTGCGTTTGAGTTCCGCAACCTTTCCGCCGACGACCCCGAGTGCGCCGCCGGCCTCCTCATAACGCACGACGAACGCGCCCTCGCGCGGCGTTCGGGTGAGCGGCCTGAGTTCTCCTATTCGCGTCTGGTCGAAGTCGAAGAACTGCTGGTCTTTGAACGCGTTGAGCACTTGCTGGGCTTCGGAAGGACGGCCCTGCGACATCAACCCAGCGGCCAGACCTCGGTAGGCCCGCTCGACTGATGCGAGGTAGGTCTTTTGAATATCTTTGTCCAGGCTTCGGATGTTCGAGCGGACGCGCTGGTAAAGATTGACTGCTCGCTTGCCGTAAAAGACGGCAGACCGCGGGTTGTCCAGGGAGGCGGACAAAGACATTAGATTGCCCAGGGTGTGCGCTTCACCGCCGGGGTTGTTCACAGTAATCCAGAGTAATAAAGCCTTCTTGTAATAATCTAAAGCCTGCCGCCTATCGCCCAGGCGCTCGTACACTGAGCCCACGTTGTTCAGCGTCCAGGCTTCACCACGTTGATCACCCGAAGCCTTCCTGAGTGGCTGGGCCAGCTTGTAATACTCTAAGGCCTTTTCCAGATTGTTGAGCCGAAGGTACGCACTGCCGATGTTGTTGAGAGCCGTAGCCTCGCCGAAGGTGTTCTTGAATGATTTGTAAAAAGTCAGCGCCAGCTCCAGGAACTCAAGAGCTTTTTGATTGTTACCTAAGTCTAAATATGCGCCGCCGACGTTGGTCAACACGGCGGTTTCGCCACGCCGGTCTCCCACCTCCCTAAATATGGACAAAGCTTGCAGGTAATATTCGAGTGCCTTTGTCTTGTTGCCTATGTCCTTGTATAAGCCCCCAATATTATTTAGCAACGCCGCCACAGTGCGGCTGTCCCCGGCATCTCGCAACACCGGCAACACCTGTAGAAAATAGTCCAGGGCTTTCTGCTGATCCCCCAGGGAAGAATGCGCGCTCCCGAGGTTACCTAGAATCATTGCCTCAGTGCGTCTTTCATTCAACTCCTTAATAATGGGCAATGCTTGTTGGTAATGTTCGATGGCGCCCTGACTGTCTCCCATGTTCATCAGCATCAAGCCGATGTTGTTAAGGGCCACGGCCTCTTGGCTCCGATCCCCGATGGCCCTGAATATGGGCAATGCTTGTTGGTAAAACTTGGACGCGGTTCCTTTGTCACCTGCGATGTCGTGGACACGGCCGATAGCGAGTAGAGTTGCCGCTTCGTTGTGTCTCTCCCCCCAGCGGCGAAAGAGGGATAGCGCCTCCTCGTACTTCTTGAGTGCGCCTTGCAGAGACTCGGTGGTGCCCTGGGCACGCAGCGCCCCCGCCTGCTCAAATGCCCGCCTGGACTGGAATCCGTCTACATCTCGTTGGGTTGATGTTCGCAGTTCGCGGATCTTCACTTCGTAACGCCCGGCGGGCGCACCCTTCTCCAGTGAGCGCACCTCCAGGCGATGCGTCCCGGTATCTGCGGCGATGCCAAAAACGGCCTCTTCACCCTGTGTGCCGGTTGGGCCATCCACCTCTAGGAACTGCTTCCCGTCTGGCCCGAACACGGTCACCACGACGTCGACACCGCGCTGATCAACTACAAGATGGATATATTGGCCGGAAGTGAGTTCGATTCGATAGTTGTGAGATTGCCCCCCGGCGAGTTCGCGCTCGACGGGCTTACCCGGCTCAAGCGGGGAGGTATCTTTATCGCTTTGCGCGGCGAGTGCGACCGTGAGCGTCGAGAGAGTCAGAAGCAATAACAAGCCGGGACGGGTAAGACGGGGGAAGCGACGCGATGGCCGGTCGCGTTTGAGGCTCGGGGTGGGGATGCGTGGATTTTCGTTCGCCGAAACCTGCCGGAAGCGTCTCATTACGCGGCGTGTCTTTAACCTTGCCATAGCTTAATCCCTTCAAGTGTCTCCGCCGTGACACGGCCCAGCTTTGTAATTGCTGCCGCAGCATCAACTCCGGATTCTTACCCGCTCCGTGTTTCACTTCGGGGGCTGGCCCGCCGCAGGGTTCGTCTTCCTCGGCGGGAGGGCCTCGAAGGTGATCTCGGCGGTGGCCCAGTCTTCGGCGGGCGCGCCGAGGCTGGCGGCGTCCTCCGCCCCGAGGAGGCCGGTTTCGCCGTCCCGCGGGCCGCGTGGCAGGTCGCGCGCCTGGCCGCGGGTCAGCCCGGTCGTGGCCGTGAGGAGAATCTGACCGAGTGGCGACCGGGCCTCCATTCCGCCGCGGGTCGTGCCGCGCCGACGGCCGCGCTGAAGGTCCTCGGCGTCGCTCAGGCGGAACAGCGGGCTGAAGTCGGCCTCGCCCCGCGTGACGATGGCTTTGAAGACCTCACGACCGTATGGCTTGCCGATCTTGATGACGAAGGGGAAAGGGATGCGCTGCCAGATGGGGCGGCCCTCGCGGTCGTTCTTGACCCGAATCCTGTTCTCGTTGACGCCGGTGGTGACGAGCGGGTGCGGGAAGAGGGGGCCGATGCCGCCGTTGCTACGCAGGTCGAGCACGGAGACGAAAGGCTCTTCCGTCCCCAGATTCATGACCTCAAGCATGACGGTGTCGCCGTCGTGGAGGGCGAGGCGGTTACCTTCCGCCGGCTGCACTTCCGTGGCTAGGTCGCGCGCGTGTTTCGCCAACCTCGTGTTCGAGTCTTGCACAACGTCGGCGACCGGAACGAGGCGCATCTTGATCCGCAAGTTGGGGTCGCTCTCGTTCCTCAGTCCTTTAACGAAGCGCCAGCGGGCCTCGCCTTCGAGGGCGCTCCTGAAGACATCTACTGTCGTCGGATCGTCGGCCAGTTGCTTAATGACCGAGCCGTCCTCGCGCATGAGTGTCAGGCCGCTGGCGGGGGGCACGCCCTCGGGGCCGGCGGACGGTTTCTCGCTGCCGCACCTGCCTCGGCAGACGCGGACGTGCCAGTCGTCGGTGCCGTCGGCGACGCTGAGCAGGGCGAGCCTCTTCAACTCGCGCAGCCTCTCCGTACCAAGCGCGGCCTTCGCCGCCTCGTCGAAACTCACCTTGAGGCGCACGTCGCCGAAGTTGTGGAAGGTCTCTCTGGCCCGCGCCGTCCCCAACGCTTCGAGCGCCTCGTCGTCCGGCTCTGGCGTGAGCTTGAGCACGGAGGCGGTCGGCCCGACGGCTGTGATTTCTGCCTGTGCCATCGGCGAGTTGGCCCTCGAATCTTTGCCGGGCGCGTAGACGGAGAAACGCGAGCCGGCCGTCATGCCCTGCAAGCTCCCGGCCTTGAGCATCACCTTCCTGTTGACCACGACGAGGTTGATGTACGGCTGTGGGGGGCGGGCGGCGCCGGAGAAGAGGAGGTTGTCGCGGCTCCCTTCGAGTTGCGGGTCCTGGTCTTCGTGCCGGCGCGTGATCTCGCCGTTGATTCTTTCGAAGAGGTCGCGGTAGGTTGTCTCGGGTCCCGCGCCGGCGAGCGCCCTGACGAACGCGTAGCTGAGCGCGCCCATCTCTTGACCCGTCGTGTCGTCGCTCGTCTCCGAGGCGAGTTGGTTGTTGCGCGCCGCCGAGATGACGACGAGGCTGCCGGGCAGGCGCGTGCCTTCGGGGAAGAGGCCGCTCGGCCCGTCTTTGTCGCCTCGGCCGTTGGGGGCGACCGCCCGCGAAATCTTTACGCCGCGCACGAGCCGGCGGCCGTTGCGGGTGATCGTGCCGGAGAAGCAACTGTCGGCGGTGAGCGTGACGTGTCTGCCGGACAGCCCGGCGAGCAGTTGTTCGAGTTCGTCGTCGCGGATGTTCTTCGAGCCGTCGTCCTGCGCCGCGTAGTCGGAGGGGATGAGCGACTCGTCGAGGCCGTCGAACTCGTCGCCGGGCTTCGGGTTCGGGCCGTGCTTGCCGTCGTCCTCGACCTGCCCGCCGTGGCCGGAGAAGTGGAAGTAGACGATGTCGCCGGGGCCCGTCTGCTCGATGAGGAATGACTTGAAGGCGTTGACGATGGCGTCGTGCGTCGTCTCCCCCTTCGTCTTGAGCACCTTGATCTCCTCTCTCCGGAAACCGAACCTGTCCGACATCAAGACCGACTCGATGGCGTCCACGTCGTTGCCGGAATTAAGGTCCCACCAATACTTGCCGCGCGCCCTGCACTCCCTCGCCGAGTTGTCGCGGCAGTAGTCGGAGACGCCGACCAGCAGGGCACGTTTGCGCGGCGCGGCCTGCGGCGTGGGGCGGGGCGGGGCGGGCGCGGGCTCGCCGGCACGCGACGCACGCGGGTACAGGCCGGCGCCGCCGGAGGCGAGTCCGAAGGCGATGAGGATGACGAGTGATCGAAACACGGGCTGAGTCTCCTTCGCGTGTTGAAAGAAGGTGCGTGACAGGCCCCCGGGCGAGCCGTTAACGCGCGCGGCGAGTAGGGCCGTGGGGTCGCGGGGTCGCGGAGAGCGCGCCCGCCGGGTTGAGCTTCCCGTAGCCCCATTCCGGGTTCGGCACCGGCCCGACGAAACGGTCGCCCCGCTTCGCGGTCTTGACTAAAATTCCCTTAATTTGCGCGGCGTCGAGTCGCGGGTTCTTCTGGAGCATGAGGGCGACGACCCCCGCGGTGAAAGGCGCGGCGGCGCTCGTGCCTGACCACGCCAGGTGCTTGCCGTCTTTGGTCACGGCAGTCCACCCGGCCGAGGCGCCCATGTTGCGGCCGCCGCAGGTGGCGCTGTCGGGGTCGGCCGCGGCCGACATGGGAGAGATGGTGTATCTGGCGGGGGCCGCGATTTCGGGCTTGAAGACGCCGCCCGGGAGCCCCCCCCCCGGACTCGAATAGTCGGAGATGGCATCGAGCGGCAGGTTGTAGATAGTCTGCCCGCCCTGCTGGTTATCCCACGCGAGGCGAAAGTCGTAGGAGCCGACGGTGATGACGCTCGCCGCGTTGCCCGGCGAGCCGACCATCATCCGCTTCACGGCGCCGGTGGTGAAAGCCCCTTGCCTGTAGAAAGGCATGTAGAGTTCGAAGCTGCCGCTTTCCACGTTGGCGGTCGGGCCGAACCCCCAGACCTGGTAAGCGCCCGGCGGCAGCGGCACCCACAGCCTGTCGAACTTCTCACCCGGCCCGGCCAGCCGAGTCTTCTCCAGAATCACGTCGGTCAGTCCATCGAAGTAGTCGGGCTCCTTCACGCCCTCCTGGAGTTGCACTCTGATCTCGTCGCCCGTCTTGTAGATGAAGAGGTTGAAGGGCCTGCCGAGGTGGTCGACGAGGAACTTGCCGGAGCCGCGAACGACCAGCCCCCAATCGTCCCGCGTGTCGAAGTATCCGTTGAGCCACGTCCGGCCGTCGGGAGTTCTCTGCGGGGAGACTACCACTTCGAGTTGCGAGCCGTTGACGTCGGCCTGTCCCGGGCGGCGCGGGCCGAATCGGCCGCTCCCGTGGAGGCTGTATTGCCCCTCGTTGCCGGCCGAGACGGTGATCGCCACGCCCGGCTTGCCCGCCCCCGACAACCTGTCCATGAGTTGTTCGGCCGGCTCGCCCCCGTCGTGCGCCGAGAAGTGGCCGCCGAGGCTGTGATTGATGACGACGGGCCGGCCCAGTTCTTTGGCGGCCTGCGCGACCCAGTGGGTGCCGAGCAAGTAAGAGTCGTCGAACGCGCCGCAGTCGCCGGCCTTCACGATCATTAAGTCGGCCTCCGGGGCGACGCCCGCGTAGCTCCCGGCGGGGACGCCGTTGGCCGTCGCGCGCCCGTTGCCGGCGGCCGTCCCCGCCGCGGCCGTGCCGTGTCCGAAGCGGTCGGCCGAGTTGACGGTGCCGCGTCCGCGCAGGGCGTCGGTGAGTTGCTTGCCGGTGTAGAGTGTGCCGGGGCCGTGCGCCGCGCCGTCCTGGAGGACGGGGGGGCGAGTCCCGACCTTCCCGCCTGAAGTCTCGAACGAGTCATCCGTCATGTCCCACAGGGAGAGGATGCGCGAGGTGCCGTCCGGCTTGATGAAATCCTCGTGCCTCCAATCAATCCCGGTGTCGATGACGCCGACGATGACGCCCTTCCCGGTGAGGCCCTGCGCGGCGAATGCGGCCGGCGGGGTGGTGACAGTCGGGGGGCGTGGGGCGCTACGCGCGCGCGGGCGGTCGTCAAACTGCGTGAAGGTCGGCCACCGCATCGGGCTCGGAAAGGGGGGCGCCTGTGCGGCCTTCGTGGCCGTGACCGAGTGGACGGACTTTTCTCCGGCGAGCCTCTCCAGCGAGCGGACGGGGATGTCGGCGAGAACCAGGTCGCCCGCGTGCAGGTAAATCTTCGCCTGATGCTGCTTCAAGTCGCCGAGGTCGGCGGCGCCGGCAATCCTAATGCTCACGCCCACGTAGGGGTTGGAGTTTCCGCCCGTGATGTTGAAAAGCTCGCGCACGTGTTCATCGTCGAAGCTGAACCGCCGACTCTCGGTGCGGCGCGCGCCCGAGAATTGATCGTAGAGGATAGCCAATTCAGGGCTCAGCTTTCCCTTCGCTTCGAGGCCGCGCTTCTTTCCGCGTCCCTTTTTGAGGTCTTCAGGATACCGGGGCCTCTGAGGCTGAGCGCCGGTCGCGGGCGTGGGGAGTAAGCCGCCCGGAAGCACCGCCGCCACCAAGACTGCCACGACCAGCCAGAAGCCTTTACCGCCAACTGTCATGCTGAACCCGCTCCCTAGGTGATGTCGTTGCCGCCGCGCGCCTCTTCACTCACGGCGGCGGCCGAAGTAGGGCGGCCCGTCCATCTCCATCAGTTCGTCTCTCATCATTAGTTAGTGTCGTTTATTGCAAAATATTTTATGCGGGCCACGACTTCTGAAAATGTTTGAAATAATTCGGCGCGGGCGTCACTTCAAAATGTTGACACTGGAATTGATCGAAAGTGGACTTCGCGCGCTCATGCTCATAGCCGGCATCCTCGTCCCGGCCGCATCGTTTCCGAATTACCGCTAACGAACGCTCTCGTTAGCCTCACGCAACCTCTACATCTCAATGAACTCCGACCGGATTTTTCCGGGGAGTCAGCCGTCGCATTCGCCGAGTCAGGAGTCGTTAGCTATGACGAAGAGATTCCTTCTTGTGTGCCTCAGTGTCCTCGTCGTCACCCTCACGGCCGTCATGGCCTTACGCCGCAGTCAACCTCAAACGGCGCCGCGGGCCGCGAGCGCGGCGCCCCTGACGGCGGCGTCGCCGCGCACGCAGGAGCCGCCGCGGCCCACCGCCGGCGCGGCCGCCGACGAGCGGAAGGTGACGACGCGGGAAGCGGCGAAGTCCAGCCGGCGCATCGTCCTCGCGCGCTGCCGCGCCGTCGATGTGCGCGAGGTCGCGGGCGGAAACATCTTTACCTTTTACGAGTTCGACGTGTTGGAGGAGCTGAAAGGAGGGGCGGGCGAGGCCGGTTTGACGCTCCGCCTCCTCGGGGGCCGCGTCGGGAACGCCGAAGTCACGCGCGTGCTCGACGTTGATTTCGTCCCCGCACGAAAGTACGTCCTCCTGCTCGGGGAAGAGAACGTCGCCGGCTACCCGACGATCTCGGCGCAGTCCGTCTTCCAGGTCATGACCAGCCCGCTGGACAAGAGTGAGGTCATCTCGCCGCCGCCGACGGGGATGGCGCTCTACAAGGCTCAGGGCGGCCGCAAATATTCCGCGACGCCCGAGCTTTTGCCGCTCGAAGATTTCCTCCTCTCGCTGAAAAAACTCTAAAGGTAACGGCTTCACCTGTGCATAGGAGTTGAACATCATGAAACGCAGTTCCCGCCTCCTCACCGCGCCCCGACGCCTCCTGCTGGCCCTCTGCCCTCTGCTCACGCTCGCCTACCTCGTCGGGCCGGCGAACGTCCTCGGCTACCACTTCTTCTACGTGCGGAGCGGCGGGAGTCAGCTCGCCGCGAGGTGGACAAACCTGCCCGTCAATCTCCTCGCCGACAGCACCCCGGCCGGCTTCCTGGCCGACGTGCAGACCGCGACGGCGACGTGGAACAACGTGGCGACGGCCCGCAACGTGTTCGGGACGGTGACGCAGTCCGCCACCGACTTCACGGGCGACAATTTCGAGACGGCGTGGGGCAACATGCCGGCGGGCGGCGACGGGCGGCACGAAGTGGTGTTCGACGGCGACGGCTCGGCCCTCAGAGAACTCGGGCTCAAGCCCGCGGAGGTCAACGGGGTGGCTCCGTCCCGCAAAGAGATCGTCGGCGGGCAAGCCGTCATCGTTGACTCCTACTTCGTCGTCAACGGGAGCCGGACGAACTTCGACCGGCTTTCGACGATGATCCACGAACTCGGCCACGTCCAGGGCATCGCACACTCCTCCGTCGGGATGCACAACAGCGGCTCGGCGGCCAGTTCCGCGCTCGACCCCATCGGCGTCGGCGCGGTGCCGACGATGCACCCCTTCTCCGTGGGCGGGACGGCCCGGCGGACGCTGGAGCCCGACGATGTGGCGGCGCTCTCGGAACTCTACCCGGAGCCCGGCTTCGCCACCTCCACCGGCACCATCGAGGGGACGGTCAAGCGTTGCGGCAACGAAGACGGCGTCACCGGCGCGAACGTGAGGGCGGTCAACACCTCGAACTCCGGCATCCAGCTCAGCCGCTTCACGGGGTTCGACGGCAGCTCGGACGGCCGCTTCGTCATCAGGGGCCTCCCCGCCGGCTCTTACAAGCTCATCGTGGAGCCGATGGGGGCGAACGACTTCAACATCGCTTCGAGGTTCGGGGCCCCGCCGACGCGGCAGGAGATGGACTTTGAGACCGAGTACCACAACCCGCCGCAGGAGGACGAGTGCGGCGAGGAACTGCCCGACACGCCGACCAACATCGCGGTTGGCGCGGGGGGCGCGGCCGGCGGGAAGAACTTCCGCGTGAGCGGGGCGCGACTCGCTTTCGTGGTCGATGACACCGGGAGCATGGGCAACGAGATCGACGCCGTGCGCACGGTTCTCTCCAGGTTCGTCAGCGTCTTAGACAACCTGAACCGCACCGTCGGGACTCCGTTCCCCACCACGACCATCGTCACCTTCAAGGATGACGTGACGCGGAGAGTCACCAGCAATAACGCGGCGCGCCTCCAGCAGGTGATTAACTCCCTCGGGGCGTCCGGCGGCGGCGACTGCCCGGAGGCCGCCAACGCGGCGCTCCTCACGGCCGGGCGACTCCTGAGGAACGGCGGCGTCGTCATGCTCTTTACGGACGCCAACTCCAGGCCCAACGGCCCGGCGAGGGCTGAGGTGTCGCAGCTTTACAGGTCGAAGAGCCTGAAGTCGTTCACGCTGCTCTCCGGCACCTGCGAGGGGGGCATCCCGACCCCCACCGCCGACGCGGCCGCCGCGCCGGCTTCCTGCGAGCCGATGTGTGCCGCGGGCTCGGCCAACCACGACGAGTTCCCTCTCCCGCCGACGCTCGGCAACGAGAACGCGGTGCTCACGTTCTCCGAAATCTCCGCCGAGACGGGGGGGATCTTCACCGCCATCCCCGGCATTAAAGAGGGCATCGCGGTCGAGACCCAGAGGTACATCAACTCGGGCGCGAACATCGCGGTCTCCTCGGTCGTCCCGGCCGTCGGCCTCGTCACGCCCGGCGACGGGCCGCAGGGCACGACGCTCAACCTCGAAATCAGGGGCTCGAACACGAACTTCCAGAGCACGAGCGCCGTCGCCTTCTCGGGCGGCGGCGTCACCGTCAACTCGCTGGCCGTCAACTCCCCCGAAAGCATCACGGCCAACGTCACCGTCCAGCCGGGGGCCGCGCCAGGCTTCCGCGACGTGACGGTGACGACGCCCCTCGGCAGCGGCACCACCGAGGCGGCGACCGGCTCCGGGGCCTTTAACATCGTCGCGCCGCCGACCGCCCCGACACTCCTCGGGGTTTCTCCGCCGCAGGGCGCGCGCGGCCAGACGCTCAACGTCTCCATCTCCGGCGCCAACACGCACTTCGCCGGCGGGAGTTCCGTGGCCGCCTTCGGCACCGGCATCACCGTCAACTCGACGGTGGTGGTGAGCAGCACGCTGGCCGTCGCCAACATCACGCTGGCCGGCGACGCGCCGACGGGGTTCCGCGATGTCCGCGTGACGACGGGCTCCGAGGTCGCGGCCGAGAACGTCGTGGGGCCCTTCCTCGTCACGGCCCCGCCGCCCCCGATCCCCCGCCTCGTGTCGGTCGGCCCCCCGCAGGGGCCGCGCGGGACGACGCTCGACGTGCTGTTGACGGGCGAGAACGTGAACTTCGTGAACGGCGTCTCGGCGGCGAGCTTCAGCGGGGCGGGCATCACCGTCAACAGCACGAACGTGACCTCGCCCACCACCGCCACGCTCAACATCACCATCGAGCCGGGCGCGGCGCTCGGCTTCCGCGACGTGTTCATCACCACCGGGAGCGAAGTGGCCGCCATCCTGCGCGCCTTCCAGGTGACCGTGTTCAGTTCCGTGCAGCTTCAGGCGAGCGGCCTCACCGTCAACGAGGGCGCCGGCAGCATCGGGCTTTCCGTCACGCGCGCGGGCAGTGCCGCCGGCGAGGCGGTCGTCGAGTTCGCGACCGCCGACGGCTCGGCGAAGGGCGTTTCGGACTACACCACGGCCCTCGGGTCGGTGCGCTTCGGCCCCGGCGAAACCACTAAGAGCATCACCGTCCTCATCACGGACGACGGATTTGCCGAGGGCGACGAAACGCTCGAATTGACACTCGCCAACGCGTCGGGGACGGAACTCGGGTCTCCCGGCACGCTGACGCTGACCATTCAAGACAACGACGCCGCCCCGGCCGCGACCAACCCGCTCAACGACGCGCGCTTTTTCGTCCGGCAGCACTACCACGACTTCCTCAACCGCGAGCCCGACGAGGCGGGCCTGGATTTCTGGACACAGCAGATCATTCCGTGCGCGTCGAGGCCCACGGCGCAGGCGAGGGCAGACTGTTTCGAGGAGTCGAAGCTGAACGTCTCGACGGCGTTCTTCCTGTCCATCGAGTTCAAGCAGTCCGGGCATCTCGTCTTCTGCTTTTACAGGGCGTCGTTCCCGGACGGCCCGTCGCGCCCGCGCGGGTTCCCCCGCATAGACGAGTTCCTGCGTGACGCTCAGGAAGTGGGGCGCGGCGTAGTCGTCGGCCGCGGGGATTGGGAGGCGCTGCTCGCGGCGAACAAGGCCGCGTTCGCCCGGCGGTGGGTAGAGCGTGCCGAGTTCCTCGCCCTCCACCCGACCTCGATGTCGGCCGAACAGTACGTCGACTCGTTATTCGCGAACGCGGCCGCGACGCCTTCGCCGGCCGCGCGGGCGGCGGCTCTCACGGTCTTCGGCGGCGGCGGGGCCGAGGGGCGCGCGCGCGCTCTACTCAACGTCGTCGAGAGTGGGGCGGTTAACAACGCGCAGTTCAACGCTTCCTTCGTGATGATGCAGTATGTCGGGTACTTGAGAAGAAACCCCAACGCCCCGCCGGATAATGACTTTCGGGGCTTCGACTTCTGGCTCCAGAAACTGAACAGCTTCAGCCTTCCGGCTGAGGATGTTGGGGACGGCGACGTTGCCCTGGCGCGCATCAGGCGGGCCGAGATGGTGAAGGCTTTCCTGGTCTCGCTGGAGTATATGAGGAGGTTCGGGCCGGAAGATTTCTCGCTGAGGCGTTAGCCAAGCTCCCCGTCGCATAAACGGCTGTTGACTTTTCGCGGCTCAGGATCAACGGCTGAGAGTGCGAAGGCGAGGGTGACGGCGGTCACAAGGTGACGCCGTCACCCTCCGTCCCCTACCCATTATCTTTATTTCTTCGTCATCGAGGGGTAGGCATCACTGCTTCCGGCAGATGCTCTTGTCCGGCACCTGCTCATCGGCGCTCCCGCTCGTGATGAGTAGGCTCGGCGCGGAGCCACCCGCGCGCCGCCTCGCCGGGCGCTTCACCACACGAGTCGCCCGAACGGAGGTAGCGATGAAGAAAACTTTCGCCGGCATCATTCTTTTCAACCTGTTCCTCTGCGGACTGTTGGACGTCGGCGTGGCGCGCGGGCAGGCGGCTGCCCCCGCGCACGCGGAGGCGACGACGCTCGAACCGGGCCGCCCCGTCGGGCGCCGGATAAACGGTGGCGAGACACACGCTTTCGAACTCAACCTGACCGCCGGACAGTTCATGCACGCCGAGGTGGAACAGAGTCCCGGCTTCGACGTCTCCGTCTCCCTGTCCGCGCCCGACGGGAAGCAACTCGTCGAGATGGACGGTAATTACGGATTCCTCTGGCGCGAGGCCGTTTCGTGCGTGGCCCAGAGCGGCGGCGCGTACCGCCTGCACGTCAAGGCGTACGGCCCTGCCGACAGCGCGGGCAGTTATCAAATTCGAGTGGTGGAGTTGCGCCCCGCCGCCGCCGGGGACGCGAAGCGCGTCGCCGCGGAGAAAGTCTTCGCCGAAGGGCGTAGGCTCTACGACCAGAGCCCGCAGCCCTCGCCCGAAGCCGCCGAACGGCTCCAGGCGGCGGCCGCGATGTGGCGCGAGACCGGCGACAAGTTCTGGGAAGCGGTGGCGCTGACGAACCTCGCCTGGGCTCTGACCGATCTGAGGAAGTACGACGAGGCGATAGCCGCACACGGCCGGGCGCTCCCGCTCTTCCGGGAAATCAAAGACCGTGTGGGAGAGGGGAAGGTCGTTAACGGGCTGGGGCTGATTTACAACAACGCGAAGGATTACCCGAAGGCGCGTCTTTACTACGAACAGGCGTTAGCCGTCAGGAGAGAATTAAAAGACCGCCGCGGTGTAGGTGTCACGCTCGCCAACCTGGGGCAGGTTTATCAGAATCTACGCGACCACGAAAAGGCGCGGGAATATTTCGAGCAGTCATTGCTGGTGGCGAGGGATGTCAAAAACAAGGACGGCGAAGTGTTCGCGTTAACCAGTCTGGCGTCTGTCTATAAAAGTTTGGGGATGGTGGATGAGGTGAGGGAGTGCCTCGAACAGGCGCTGGCGATAGTGAAAGAGATAAAAGACCGTAGGGGTGAGCGCGGCCTGCTTAAAAGTCTGGGGCTTTATTACCTGCAATCTTTAGGGCACTACGAGAAGGCGCACACTTATTTCGAGCAAAGCCTGGCCTTGAGCAAGGCGCTGCAAGATAAAGCCGGAGAAGGTGACGTTCTCCACAACATCGGGCTCAATTACTTGTCGGGCTTAAATAACTGCGATCAGGCGCGGGAGTACTTCGAGCGGGCGCTGGCGCTCAAAAGGGAGCTGAAAGACAGGGGCGGTGAGAGCGACGTGCAGGGTAATCTCGCGACCGCATATTTATGCTTAGGACAGAATGAAAAGGTGCGGGAGCATTCCGAGCAAGCGCTGGCAATCAAAGAAGAGTTGAAAGACAGGGTCGGTCAAATCTCCCTGCTGACCGGCATCGGAAGCGGCTACATGAATTCGGGGCGTTATGAGAAAGCTCGGGGCTATTTCGAGCAGGCGCTGACCATCGCCAGAGCAGAAAAACGAAGCATTTATGAAGTCGTCGTGCTCGGCATGCTGGCGAACCTGCACAGCGCCTTACACCGATACGAAAAAGCGCGTGAGCTATACGAGGAGGCGCTGTCGGTTGCGAAGGAATCCAGAGATAAATATGCGACCGGCATACTGAATGGCCTGGCGGGGGTTTACGTCGAGTTGAAGCAATATGAGAAGGCGGCGGACTATTACGCGCAGGCGCTGTCGGAGGCGAGAGGGTTTAAGGATAAGGCCAGAGAAGTTGTGGCGCTCGGAGATTTGAGCCGCTTCCACGTCATCTTGCGCCAGTTCGACAAGGCCCAGAGTTATTTGGAGCAGGCGCTGGGGCTTGCTCGGGGGAGCGGAAACAAATACAGCGAAACTTCCCTGCTCCGCAACCTCGGAGAGTTGCACAGAAAGCAAAACCAATACGAGAAAGCCCTGGGCTACCACGAGCAAGTATTAAAGAACGCCCGGGAAGGAAACAACGCCATCCAGGAAAACTTCGCCCTCCTGTATTTAGCGTCCACCCACGCCGACCTGAGTCAGTACGACCGAGCGCGGGAATATTTTGAGCAGTCGCTACTGATGTCGAGGGGGACGAACCGCATCCTCGAATGTCTCGCGCTGGTGAGCCTGGGGCGGGCCTACTTCAACCTGAACCAGTACGAAAAATCGCGCGCGCATTACGAGCAGGGGCTGGCGATAGCTAAAGAGCTCAAGCAGAGAGATATCGAGGGCGGCGCCACCGGGAACGTCGGGCTCATCTACGCGGACTTACGCCAGAACGAAAAGGCGCGCTCACATTATGAGCAATCGCTGGCGATGCTGAAAGAGATGCTGAATCGGCGGGGCGAAGGGCTCATCCGCAACGCCCTCGGCGGCACTTACCTGAATTTAAAGCAGTACGAGAAGTCGCGGGAGTATTACGAGCAGGCGCTGGCAATCGCCAGGGAGGTCAAGGAGAAGGACGACGAAGCCCACGCCCTCCTCGGCCTCGGGGCGGCCCACTCGGATTTGAATCAGCTTGAACGGGCGCGGGTCTTCTACGATCAGGGCCTCGCTTTAGCCAGGGCGGTGAGAAACCGGGGCGCCGAAGGTTACGCGCTCAACGGGCTGGGAAGCCTGTCTCAGAAATTGAAGCAACACGGGAGGGCCCAGGATTACCACCGGCAGGCGCTCACGATAGCGAGAGAGATCAAGAGCCGGAAGCTCGAAGGCAACGCGTCGTGGAACCTGATGAACTCTTTCAACGAGCAGGGCGACCCGCTCCCGGCCGTCTTCTACGGTAAGCAGGCCGTCAACGCCTTCCAGTCCATCCGCAGCGACCTCAAGGGCTTCGACACAGAGTCGCAGGCCACGTTCGTCAAAGACAAGGAGCAGGCGTACAGGACTCTGGCAAACCTCCTCATCTCGGAGGGGCGGCTCGCCGAGGCGCGGGTCGTTCTCGACTTCCTCAAGGAGGAAGAATACGGGGGCGTCGTCCGCTCCGTCGCGAACCCCGACACCATCCCTTACGGCCGGGCCGAGGCGGACGTCATCGCCAAGGTGGACGCCCTCGCCTCTCTGGCGCGCCGGCGGCTCGAATTGGAAAGGCGCACTTCCGAAGAACTGTCCGCCGCGGAAACAAAAGAACTCGCCCGACTCCAGAGCGACATGAGCGAGGCTGACGTGGCTCTCGGCGATGCCTTAAAGACGCTGCAAAGCTCGGAGCCGACCGCCTCGATTAAGCTCGCCGAAATGGACGGGACAAATATAACCAACACTTTGGGTGACCTCAGTAAGGCACACGACACCGGCGGCGTCGCGCTCTACACGGTCATCGGCACGGAAGAGGCCGCGGACGGGAAAGGTGCGGCGGAACCGAGGAGGGCGAAATTCGGTTGGGTCGTGCTGGTGACGCCGACGGCGAGCAAAGCTTACCCCATCGACGTGCGGGAGTTGGAGGAGACGGTGTTCGCGTTCCACACCGCCCTGAGCAGCGACCAATACGACCCGCGGCCGCTCGCCGAGAAACTCTACGACAAATTGTTCCGGCAGACGTCCGCGAGGCAAACCAAGACGCTCGAAGCAGACCTCAACGAGCTGCTCGGGGGTTTCGGTAACCGGACGATCATGTGGTCGCTCGACGGCGTGCTGCGCTACATCCCGGTGGCGGCCCTGCACGACGGCAAGCAATACCTCGTCGAGAAATACCGCAACATCATCTTCACGCAGCAGGGGCTCGCCGG
>WUUC01214530.1_pt1 | contig 40695 bp, 37 predicted proteins | sample 6278441 | NCBI WGS metagenome assembly WUUC01 (sample SAMN13675441, study PRJNA597444) | soil metagenome | isolation source: soil | place: USA: Washington | collected 2017-10
AGAAAATGAACCGCCATACCAGGGGTGGTCAAGATAGCAGGATCACTGGTCAACATGGTAGGAATAGACAGTGGTCATTGACAGAAACTTCCGTCAAGGCCATGAGGTTAAATATTATAAATAAAAAAATGGAATTCAGCCCGTTTAACAATATCGTCAAACAATGCCTCCAGGGAATAGACCTGGAAGAGAAAGGCAGACATGAAGCTGCCGGTAAAATATTCTTTCAAGCCTGGAACGAAGCAACGAACGACCTTGAAAAATTTCTTGCTGCTTATTACGTTGCCGGGAATCAAATAAATATTCTGGATAGATTAAAGTGGTATCAAACTGCTTTACAACTTGCATTAGCAACGAATGACGAATCAGTTAAAGGAGCTTATGTTTCTTTATATACCAACATTGCAAAATGTTATGAGGACCTAAACGATCCCGACAATGCGAAAAAGAATTATGAATTGGGAAATTCGTTCATTGGGAAACCATCTGACAACGGGCCTTTTTATCACGGAACGAAGGCAGACCTGCAGGTTGATAATTTTCTCACAGCAGGTTATGGTTCTAATTACAAGTCTGAACTCATAATGAATCATATTTATTTCACAGCCTTGCTCAATGGAGCTGGACTTGCTGCGGCATTAGCAAAAGGAGAGGGACGTGAACGGGTTTATATCGTTGAACCAACAGGAGACTTTGAAAATGATCCCAACGTTACAGACAAAAAATTCCCTGGTAATCCTACACGTTCATATCGCACCCAGGCTCCACTGAAAATCATTGGTGAAATTCCCGATTGGGGAAAACAGATGCCCGACGAAATTCAAAAATGGCGGGAAGGATTGGCGAATAACAAAGGAGAAATTATTAACTAATAATAGACAGTACACCAACATCCCGCGTAAAAATTGAGCGTACTGCAATATAGCGAACGAAACCGGAGGCTACGACGCAATTATAATTTATCAATGTCTGAAATGTGGGAAAAGAGAAGCTGTAGAAATTATCAGGAAAAACGGCACATGATATATATACCTGGCAATAGTGAGGCTTGATTTTGAAGCATAGTCTTTATGCCACCTTTATAAGCTCCTATGCCGGGTTACGACTCTAATGAAAATTGCTTGAGAGCAACTTTGATGAAAATTTTCGAAACAGTTAAACAAATTTCGCAATAACTTGTTCGTCTGATGCGGAATCGCCAGGGGATGGACGAAAACGGTCATGCAGGCTTCAAATGCTTACCGCCTAAAAAAAGGTTAATCTAATAATAAACCAATGCAAAAATTACTTCTACTTTTCATTCTTTTGATACATCTGACCGCCTATTCCCAAAATAAATTGTTCCGAGTCTTTACTGATTCTGCCGCGTTGGTGGAGAGTGCAAACCAAATTGTGGCGGATTTTAGCGGCAAGGTCAATGCCATCGATTCTGTATTTACTGCTAAACCAACGGCTATCTTGAACACCCAGCCATTTTTGATATTTTATTCTCCCAAATATAACCAGGTGAATTTACCTATCTGGAGTCAGGTAGAAATGAAACAGAAACAGTTTTTTTATCAACTGGGAGGCAATGAAAAAAAAGGAAAACAAATATTTGGGTATTTTTTCAATGGTTTTTATCTGGCACATGAACTGGGTCATGCACTGCAGAAAGCTACCAATAAAAGAGATACCAGTTTATACCAAAATGAATACTTTGCTAATATTGTTGCTATTCTGTATTGGAGAAAAACAAATCGTACAATGGAGCTTCATCAATGTTATAAATATGCAAAACAAATGGTAAGCCAGTTACCTAACCCGGTACCCCCCGGCGAAGATCCTGTTAAATACTTTAATACGCATTATTCAGAACTGGGTGCTGATCCCTATAAATATGGTTATTACCAGTTTGCTCAATTTGTGAAAATTTATGAAGACAAAACACTGGAAAACTTTGATGTGTTTGTCATGGGTTACTTAGCTAAGTAAAATCAATTGGACAAAGTTCAGCTATTCACAGCAACTTTCTGCGAGCGGCCATCGGCTTAAAATATTCAGCATTTTTGTATTTAGAAACGATAAGGCGCGCCATTGAAATCAAAACGTCGATGCATAACACCACGGTATCAGCGGATGGACATGACTTCACGACTTAATAAGTAAGCGTCAATATTGCCGGGGATGAAGGAACAAATGTTTTGTGTTTGTTGCTTACAAAAATCAAAAAGGGGACTGATTGTCTGCGCTAATCCGGGAAACGGATTACTAATTTAGGAAAAAAAATTGAAGAATATTTCGGCGAAGCAGGTAACGAAATTTTCAGATGACCCACATCAAATATTTTTAGAACCAAAATTAATTGACCCTGTGACAATGTTTTCAAGAAAGTTAAACCAGACCCGATTATTGACAAGTTTAAATTCGGTTGCTGTCTGATAATACAAGGTCGCAAAAAGCAGATCGTTTTTAATTCCATCATTCAGATTAAAGCCAACAATGCTCCTCATTTTTATGGAAACAACGTTGTCAGTTATTTTGCAAAACGAAGCATAGCGATATTTTCTTTTTAGCTATTTGGGATTTAAGAATATGTAAGCGATAGCAACGAGCTGGTTTTGCAAAACCAATTTCAGCTTCACTAACGACTATAAACCTACTTTCTAATAAGGCAAAGTTTCACCGCTACTATGGCTTGGCCGACCCCACTCGTAAGATGAATGCCTTGAATTCATTTGTGGTACATCCGGGAAGAGCATATGTTCTGGGCTATTATCTTTATTCCAAATATAGTCGTTAACGTCAGAAAATATTTCAACGTTAATTTCAACGCCTTTGAATAAACAGACCACGATAATATCATTTTGCCATAATATATCTTTTTCATCCCGGCATAACCGCCCTTTGCATCCCTGTACTGCTGTCTGCATAATAGACGATAAAAAACATAATAGTAGCCCCCGGTGCTTTTATCTTTAAACCCGAAATAGTTTAGGACGCTAAGTCTCTGATGTGTTTTTCTTATGTTGAGTGTTTGTGACCTCAGCAACAAGGGTTTGTTTTTACTTACCCTTCTTTTTTAGAAAATATAATGACCGGTTGTAGTCTTTTATACCGGTTTTCCTGTCTTATATAACAGAACGATCACACATGCAACCTTATTTTTTTGCCGACACGGGAAAACGATTTGTCAAGATACCTTTCGCTGATATCCTATTCATAGAAGCGAGCAGGAACTATGCTTGTATTGTCACCACCCAATCTACCTGCGTGGCACTGCTAAATCTTCGCCAACTGGAAGTCCTTTTGCCGCCCGAACAGTTTTGCCGCATACACCGGTCCTTTATCGTGGGGCTTGCCGCGATTCACTCCTTCACCTTTGACAAGGTTTACCTGGATGATAAAGTACTGCCCATTGGTGAAACCTACCGCACTCCGTTTCACCGGCGTATCCTTATTGCCAGCCATGCCCGTTTAAAAAGTGCACGCCTGTTTTCTCCCATCGATGGTGTTAGCAATAACCCGAATTAACCACTCCGTGCAGCCCAGCTTTATCCAACAACGCTGTTCACAACTCTATGAATCCCTGTTACAGGAAATTGCCCTGCACAAGTTACGTGCCACCTGCCCGCTCAAAGAAATAGAACATTGCTTTATGCTGTGTGATCAATACTGTTCCCTGGTGGATACTTATGGCATGACGGTTTTCGATCATATCGCCGAAGAAATATTCTTTTTCAAAAAAATAAAACCCCGGTTCCATGCTGAAGTTATCTACTACAGGTTCTGTTACCATGCGGCACTTTATAAAGCACAAGAATCCGACCCGGTAAGACTACAGCAATTCATTAGCCGCGAGTTATTGCGGCTGGAACGGTTTATCGAAGCTAACAGGATATTTTATACTTATTACAAACAGGGACTTACTGACCATGACACAAGCTGGTTTACCCGGCAACCCGACCATCCGGAACGTTCGCGTCATGATCCACTGATAGCGTCGTTGCTCGCACATGAAAAATACAATGATTATCTCGCGGCTTTGATGGCGCCGCCAGGGCACAACAAGTAAAGGTGATCTCCCTGGCAGCATAAACGCATTCAGTCATCCTAAAAATTGTTTATCAACGTTTGGGTTGTGAAAATTGATACAATCGTTTGCTGATATCACGCTACCGCCGTTCATTGTCTATGTTCTGGTCAATTATACAATGGAAGAAATATTGCAGAAGACGGGGTTGGCAGAATGGATATTTGACACGTTATTATCGGGGAATATGATCTCCAAATAAATAGTAAGACACAAAAATTCCTTAAGTAATGAAGAAAAGAGGACCCTCAATCAGATAAACTGTAAATCGCTGGATACCTGTAAGAGCCTAAGCTGAAACGCTCTTGCTTATCCGGTAAACTTAAATATGATATAGTGTGTCATCGTTATACAGGTTCGGCAGAAGCGACAGGGAAAGTTGCAATTAAAACACAACCCGTGCCGGGTTTAGAAATAAAGTCGGCGTGCCCTTTATAAGATACAGCCCTGCTTTTGATGTTGTCAAGGCCAATCCCTTTTCCTTTAATACCGGTGTCAAAGCCAATACCATTATCGGCAATCTCCAGGCTGATTGATTTTTTATCCCGTGAAAGGCTGATAGTGGCTGCAGTAGCCTGGGCATGTTTCAGAATATTGTTTACCTGCTCCTGTACAATCCGGAAAACATTCAGCTTGAACTTCTCGCTTATATCGTCTTCTGCAAATGTTTCCAGTACACAGGCTATTTTTATCGGGTTTACCTGCATGGTATCGCGGGCAATGGTCTCAATGGCTTCGCAAAGGCCAAAATTTCTGATAATGTCCGTTGTCAGTTCCCTTGTCAGCTTCCTGATTTCCTCAATAGCTGAAACGGTATATTCAGACGATTGATTTAAATACATTTTCCTATGTTCGTCATCAGTTTGCGCCATATCAAGGTACATTTTAGAAGCACCCAGCAATTGATTAATGTTATCATGAAGTTCCTTACCTATATCCGATCTTTCTGCATCCTTCGCGTCTTCAGAAGCATCTGCAATTTGTTTTTCTTTTAACCTGATCTCTAACTCCAGCTTTTCTTCCAACTCCTTCTGCCGGGTTAGGTCATGTATAGCACCGATCATGCGGTAAGCTTTTCCTTCGGCGTTCCTGATAATGCTGGCCCTGCCATATACATTGGCTACAGACCCATCGGATTTAATAAACCGGTACGCCTGTTCCCAGTAGGCGTTTGATGAGCGGAGGGCATCCTGCAAACTTTGTTCTACAGTCTCCTTATCATCAGGATGCAGGTGCCGGCTCCAGTCGGCCATTGTACCGGTTGCGGTAGTATAACCAATCAATTCTTCAAAGCCTTCGCCCAAAAAAAACTCGTTGGTAACAATGTTCCAGTCCCATATGCCGTCATAAGAAAGTTTAGCGGCCAGGTGGAATATATCACTGAATTCCTTTTTTATGATAATTTGTTCGGCCAGTTTCTTCTTCAGTTCCTGCAATTTGCTGATGTCCTGTGTGGCACCTATTAAGTGTACAGCTATTCCCTGTTCATTTCTTATAATGTTCGCCCGGCTGGTCACAGCGGCCATAGAGCCATCCTTACGTTTAAACATAAAGAAATCATCCCAGTTTTTGTCAGCACCGTTCAGTGTCTTGGCTAATTTTTCTTCGAGCCTGCTTTTTTCTTCCGGTAAAAGGCATTGAAGAAAGAAGGTAAATTTTGAAATGTTGTTGGGTAGTTTATAACCAAATATCTCTTCAACGCTTTCTCCTGTATAGATTTCGCCGGTTGCTATGTTCCAGTCCCACATTACATCGTAGGAAGTTTCGGCTATGTATTTTTTCCATTTATTATTCTCTGACTGCCTGTCGTCGGATTTTGCCTGGGCCAGGATGATATTATCAGCTACAATTTTTTGGTTTTTAATATCAATCTTTTTTTGATCTGATTTGGCAATGGTAATATTATCGGCAACCAGTTTTTTGTTTTTTATGTCAGTGACCTTTTGATCTGATATCGCCTGATCAATATTATCAGCGACGATCTTCTCATTTTTTATGTCCAGTCTTTTTTGATCTGATTTAGCTAATGCAATATTATCAATCACTAATTTTTCTTTCTGTTTATCGATAGCCTGTTGCCTGCGGATACTTTGGCTCCTGTCCACAACAGTAGTGATCGCTTTTTTAATTCCATTTTCATCCAGGAATATGGCCGAGGTGATTTCACAGGTTAGCAATTGCCCGTTTTTTTTTATGACCGTTACCAACGCCGACGACTCGCCTTCAGCCGTTCTTTGTTTGAGCATTGCCTTAAAACTGGTTTCTTGTATATCAAAAATAGCTGTCCTGTTTTTGTTTATTATTTCAAGTTTAGAATAGCCCAGGAGTTTGCACGCTGCGGCATTGGCAGTGATGATTGTCCCACTTTTTGCGTTGGTGATAATGTTTGCCTGTAAGGATCGGTCAAAGGCCAGGTGGTGAAGCGTCGTATTGCTGACTAAAGCTTTGGGTTTTTTAGTAATGGTCTTCTTTTTGATAATGGATTTTTGCATATTGGATTAGGTTCAAAAGTAATATAAGCTTTTATCCTGTAAGAAGTTTGCAAAGTTGCACGGTAATAGCACGGGAGCAATAATCGTACGGGTAAACCCCTAGAGAACGTCCCGTTTATTCCAAGAGTAAAGCATGATCATAGCACTTACCTATTAACACCGGCTGATAGCAGTTAAACTTGCATACAATAAAAGCTAATGTAAGAGCCTGGCAAATTCGGTAAAATTGGCGTGGGATTTATGCTATTGAGGAAGAAGAAAATCAGAAGTCTTATTTTTTTTATTTACCCTGTCCCAACTGGTATAAGTTGCCAAAATATGGCTAGCATGTGTTATCAGATTAATAGAGCTGGCGTTGATTCAAAAACAAATGGCGGCTGACCAAAGTCAGCCGCCAAATTGTAACGGTTACCACGTATTGTTCTACATGTGTCTCCGATTAAAGGCTTCCTAAGAATATTTTTTCGTCCGAATCTGCACGGCCGGGTTGATAGTAGGCGGCCCCTTTGATCTCCGCGGGAACTTTATAAACAAGTTTTGTTGTTTTTGATGTCAAGGGGTTGATCTGATCCAGGAAAAGCCCGAAGCCTTCCGCCATAATTGTTTCGGCATTATCAAATTCATAGTCCTTGCCATTGTAATTAATGAAAACAGTTCCATCTGTTAACATGCGGCTTTCATTATCAATATTTTTGAAAGTGGTATTGATAACTAAAAAGGTATTTCCTGCGTCAGCAACAACATCGGTATACTCATTTCCGGTGTCAAGTTTTTTTGTAAGCCCGGCCCTGGTTACAGTTACTTCAAAGTAGTCTGTCTTTAAAGGTTGCCCGATAGCAACTTGTGTTGCCCCGGCAGCCTTCGATTCGCCGGTTGCAGTGTTGGAACCCGATGATTGGCTTTCTGTTGCATTTGAGTTATCAAGTTGGCTGCCAATGATGCCAATTACGAATAAGACTCCGATCCCGATAAGAATTTTTTTTCCTGTTGTCATTTTCTTTTTTTGTGGCTCCATGTTTTTCAAGTTTTAGATTTTAAAAAAGGGTTTGTGTTTTATAAGCTTGCATTTGTACTTGCAAGTCCCGCGTTTTTGCCAGGCTACGGTTATATGGCTTATGGGTTTAGTAAGTGCTTAATAAAAGTGGATGGATAGTTGGTTCGGTGTTCAGACGCTTACATAGTTGGCAGAAATCAGCTATTCAAATTTTGTTTGTCAGGCTTATTTGAGGCTTTGGTTTTATCCATAGTAGAATAGGTATTGGATGTAAAAACGTCAAAAAGTCTATTATATTGTGAATATTTCTAATAGCGATTTATATATACCCAAAGGTAAATAGGGCGTTGGTTTACGTACGTTGGTCTGGTCGGTATCGTATTCTAATCATCCTGCAATAAAAGTGCTTTACACCATTTTTAATAGTGGTGTCAATAAATAAATTATTTACTGTAAAAATTCGAAATAATCAATAATCTTGCTATATGAACAAAAACGGCCCAATCATCATCATCGAAGATGACACAGATGACCTGGATCTTTTCAAGGAAGTATTTAAAGAGCTTAACAATCCAAATGAAGTAATTTACTTTATGGATGGTATAGCTGCACTTGAATATTTGACCCATTCCAGGGAACAGGCTTTTTTGATTATTTCTGATATTAACTTACCCAAATTAAATGGGATTGCATTGAGGGAGAAAATACACAATAATGAACAATTAAGGCTAAAATGTATCCCATACTTGTTTTTCACAACAGCAGCAGATCAAAGGACCGTTATTGATGCCTACTCTCGATCCATCCAGGGATTTTTCACTAAGCCAGCAAGCTATGCTGAATTGCTTCGTGTTATAAAAAATATAGTTGAGTACTGGAAAGATTGCCATTCGCCAAATGTTATTCAATAATGCCCCTGTAGCCTGCTGATAATCTAAATTGGCTTTTTGAATTTAGGTGGTTTCACTTATTGCACTTTATAAAATGTCCTTATACCTTTACAGTCGGAATTTAGGCTGAGTGGATCAGCCGATAGCCGGAGGTAAATCTTCGGCTTTTTGTTGCCTGGCGGCAGCTGATGGGTTTAGAAAAGCTTTACGTGTTTTGGATTAAATTTAATAAGCAAATTAGCCCATTGATTTCTTCCCGCTTTTGCCTGTATGATTTGGTAGTTTTGATTGGGAATCTTTTTGGGGCCGCAAACTTTTTTGCTGTATAATTTAAAACTTAGTGTATGCCGCATTCCACACACTCTCTTTTGTATCGTTGGTTTAACGAAGTATGGAATAATAGTGACCAGAACTCCATTGATGCGCTGATGGCTGATCAGGCCATTTTTCATAATCTTACCGGTGGCTCAAATTTGATCGGGCCGGAAAATTTTAAAGTTTTTTATAACCAGTTTCGCAAAGATTTTCCGCATTTCCAGGTGACGGTAGGTCAGGTCGATGAGGAAGGTGATATTCAATCTGCCATATGTATGGTTGAAGCAACAGATGGTCTTACTGGAATTAAAATAGAATTCAGTGATACAGCCAAAATAAGAATTGAAGATGGAAAAATTACCGAAGCCTGGAACCATTTTGATGACTTTTGTTATCAAATGAGAGAAAACGAAAAAGCAAGGCCACACGATTCTTTTTAATTTGAAAGCAAGGTTCGGAAGCAGAATGACCCGGCAGATAAAAAGGGACAACTCTTCTATTTTCAGCCAAACAATTCGCCTCCTCATGTGGGTTTAATACAATGTCACTGCCATATACTTTTGCTTCTTTACGCACAAGGATGATGGCCTTGTATTAACAGGTAATTATATCGTTTACCTGCTTCATCCGATGCAGGGGAGTGTTACATTTACTTTGGAAAAAGATCTAGAAATGGGCAAATGGATTACACGTGATGCACCGTCCTGGTTAGATAATGATATTGTTATCGAAATCGGCGAGCAGGTCGATTTAAAAAAGTCCACGCCATTACCCGTAGCATAGGTATTATTCAAAATGATCTTCAATAATGTTTCCAATGGTTTCTGCCAGTTTGGTTTGGCCGGCGTTCTTGTCGCACCAGTGACCATCATCATCTATTGTCAATATCATTTCTGTGTCGCCGTCAATCACACAACGATAAGTCATAAAAATTTCCGTGCTCTGTATCTCGTAGATTTTTATGTTTATCATTTTGCCCTGCTCGTCAATAATTGACTTTTCAAATGAAAACAATTCTTCCATATTAAAACAGTGCTTTTTGTATTTCCCCATTATCTTCTCCTAGTGGTGGCAGGTTAGGCCAGTCAAACCGGTCGATCTTTGTTTTCTCATCCGGTCGTGGTCTGGTACTCCGGATGGTATACACCGGGCTGTAGTCCAGGCTTTCCGATGGCATTTCGAAGTTTAGTATTTCGCTTATCTCATCATCGCCCAGGTCAGGCTGTAGCCATTTTAGTTCCAGTTCTTTTGGTAGAAATAATGGCATTCTGAAAGCCTGGTCTCCGCTATTGTGAATCTGTTTCATCACAGCGTTTGCTTCTCTTGTAATTAATGTAAATGTTCCGTTCACTTCCCCCGTTTCTATATTCGATGGCCGGTCCGGGTAGTGGTATAGCCCCGGTATGCAAAACATGTTCCTGTCTTTCAGTTGCACATAGTAAGGCACTTTATTTTTCCATCCTTTTATTTCCCGGTGTTCATAGATGCCGTTCACAGGTATCAGGCATCGTTTCTTGCGTATCCGGTGCCAGTACGATTTTTTATCGCCGATTATTTTTTCGCTCCTGGCATTGCACATGGAGTTACGCATCTTCTTTATCTTCTCAGGCGTATCCATATAGCTGGCAATTACGCCCCACTCAAAGGCTTTTAGTTTGTATTTGCCATCTTCAAATATTACAACCGGGTGTTTCTTATACGCCTGTGCAAGCACGTGTATACTTACATCAAAGTCAATGTCCAGTTGCGTGTCGATCTCTATATCCCCGAAGTAATCTTCTATCGATTGCAGGGTAATCCGGTATGAAATATCATAGCACATAGCTTGCGTTTTCTATATCTTCTAATTTAACCTTTATTTCTTTTGATCTGAATTTTAGCTTGGCGTAGATCTCTGCATATTGTATGTCCAGGTCAAAGATCACTTCATCCGATCTTCCGGGTCGCCAGTTTAGTTTGTGTTCTATAAATGCTTTTAGCCGTTTGTCAAGCACTTTCCTTGCCCGTTCGTTAGCATCCGGGGCGGTAAGCGTCATAAACACAGGCATCGTCGTAAGCAGGGTGTTAATACGGGCTACATCATCCGCACTCTCCATTAGTAATAGTTCCCTGCCCAGGTCATATTTTATCACATCGTAGTATTGCTGGGCCGCTAATAAGCTTTCAAAATGCATTAATAAAATGGCATCGGCGCTGCCCCCGCTGCCGCCTCTTTTATACGTTTGTTTTACAAAAGCCTTTACGCCTTTTTTGCGGAATGCTTCCAGGTATTTAGGTTCAAAGGCTCTTAACGGGTTAAACATAGTTTCTTTAGCTTTTTACTTTCATGATGTCACCAATGCGTGTGGTATAGCACGGCGATAGCTTTTCAGCCCTCAATTTCCATTTTTTGCCGTAGCTCTGTGTCCCATACCTTACCAAATCTTTGCCAAAGGCATTATTGGATTTATCCAGGGCATTCATCAGCCGGTTATCTTTCGCCCGGTCTCGCTTATCAAACAAGCCTAGTTGCAGCTGCGTTTGCGGCACTATATCCATTACCATTACCCCTGCCTTCAGGTACTTAAAGCCGGGGCGGTATATCATTTTCAAAGCTTTGATAGCGTATTTAATTATTTCTGTGGTACTGTTCGAGGCTACTATCAGTTTCACAGTGATCGACGCTATGTATTGCTTGTCCTCTGGCCGGTAGGGGTTCGTTTGTATAAACACATGTACTTTTTTACAGCAGCTGTTGTCTTTGCGTAGTTTTTTAGCGCAGTTCGATGCATGGCTGGCTATGGCTTGTTGTATGTCTTTAAAGTCTGTCAGCAATTGTCCAAATGATCGGGCGGTGCAGATGTTCTTCTTCGCCGGCGGCGCATCTTCCCACTCAATAGCTTTTATGCCTTTCAGTTCATATTGTAATCGTTGTCCCACTACGCTCATATTTTTTCGTATCCATTCCTCCGGTGCGGCCAGCAGGTCTTTCGCTGTTTTAAATTGATGAAATTCCAACAGCTTTTGGTATTGCTTGCCTACACCCCATATATCACCTACTTGCGTTGCGGCCAGTAGTTCATCTATTTGCCCCGGTCCTTCCGCTACATGCACCCCGGTTGCTTTCTTTCTTTTTTTTGCAAAGCGGTTCGCCATTTTTGCCAGTGTCTTGGTAGGTGCTATACCAATCGTTACGGGTAGTCCGGTATGCGCCATAATGGTTTCTCTTATTTCAATGGCCAGGCTATACAGGTCCGTATAGCCAAAGCTCGCCAGGTCCAGGAAGGCTTCGTCAATCGAGTACACTTCCACTTTCGGCACAAATGTTTTGATGATCTTAACCACCCGTTCGCTCATACTGCCGTATAGTGTATAGTTGGAGGAAAACACGGCCACGTTCTTATCCTTCAATACTTCCTGTATCATAAATGCCGGTGTCCCCATCTCTATTCCCAGCGCTTTAGCTTCCTCGCTCCGGGCTATGGCGCAGCCGTCATTGTTCGATAGTACTACTATCGGCTTGCCCTTTAGCGAAGGGTCAAATACCCGTTCACAGCTTGCATAAAAATTATTACAGTCTACCAGCGCTATCATTTTTTACTTTTGTACGTCTATTATTACATGCGTTACTACGCCCCATATGCTAAAGTCCATATCGTCTGTAATTTTCAGGGGCTTATAGCCTGGGTTATTGGGCGCCAGAAAAATCCCCGCATGTGTCTTTACAAAATGCTTCACTACGTTTTCTCCATTTACCGATGCTACCACTATGCTGTTATTGCCTGGCTTTAATGATTTGTTGATCACCAGCAATGCGTTATCCGGAATATGAGAATTGATCATTGATTCCCCACATGCCCTTGCCAGGTAGGTAGCCGTTGGGTTTGCTTGCAAATATTGTTTTAAATCGATATCGGTTTCTGCGTAGTCCGTTGCCGGTGAAGGAAAGCCAGCGGAAACAAAGCCTAAATATTTATATTTTTCCAAACTCACATTACTAATTTAGTTAGCAATTTATAGCTAAATATGTTAGGATGCAAAATATAATTTCCGCTTGTAGCCCGGCGATTGCCCAACTCACTGAAAGTGAAATATTTTAGGCCATAACGCCCCCAGAAGATGAATAGCGATGTTGAATTCCCAATTTTGGAACCTCACTCATACTATAATAAGTAACAGAATTTTATTATTGTTTGATGGCAATTGAGCTGCCATACCCGTTTCCTGCATGTATTAATTGACCATCTTTCCAATAGTCAGCCGTATTTAGCGATATATAAATGCTGGTGTCTTTTAAAATAATTTTGTTTTTATTGTCTGATATATTCATAGCGGTAAAGGGATTGTTCAGACGGGTAAGTATACCATTGTTCCAGTATACCGCATGAATCTTATTAATATAGCCTATAACATAAACGTTATCTCCGGAAACTGCAATGCCTGTTGCCGATGTACGGATAACCGTAGTATCTGCGGGATTATATAAGGTCGACTTTATCCCGTTTTTCCAGTATACGGCACCTGCGGAAGTTGTTCCGGATATATAGGTGTCAGGGCCATTAATTGCAATTGCACTCGCAGCTCCCTGCTCCAGGGGATATAATGTCCCATTTTTCCAATACACGGCCAGCGTGCCGTTTGTGCCAGCAGTTCCGGCAACATATACATCAGTGCCGGTTACAGCAATTGAATTGGCGCCCGAGTAAGGTATATTCCCCAAAGATTGAATTTCACCGTTTTTCCAATAAGCCGCAACATATTCATTATTTATCATTGCATATCCACAGATATAAATATCACTGCCCGAAATAGCAATGGAGTTGGCATACGAGGGGTCATTACCGAGCCTTGTCATCTGACCATTTTTCCAATATACAGCAGCGTTAGCGCCTCCTCCCGCGGGCAGGGCAAATCCAATATTCCCAACTACATATATGTCAGCCCCTGCTATAGCAATATCTGTTGTATTAAAAGCCCGTCCCAGGTCCACCTGTTTACCATTGTTCCAATAGGCGGCCCCATCAAGGTTTGCATATCCACTGAGATAAACATTCGGGTCGGGTTTAGTTGTTGTATCACCAGGTGGTGGGTTTTTTCCGCAACCGATGGAAAGGACAAATAAAATTGCTGATAAAGTTTTAAGGTTCACTATATTTTAAATCTACTTGTGAAAAATGGAATCCACGTCCAGGCATTAGCGACGGGGAGCTAGTACAGGATTCCCAGCCTGAACTTAAGATGAAAATACTTATTGATCGGATTAATACAAAGTGATATCCATATTTTTCAAATATGGTTCTAATTGCGAAGTACTGCTAAACGCCCTTAATTTTCTAATATCATTATCTTCCGCATGGTACCAGATCTCTGCATAAAATGCATCTATTTGATATAAGATTAGTTTATGTTCCCGGTTCTGTCTACCGGCCAGGTATACACCATACTCCCAAACGGCTTCTATTTGTTCGGTTTCATCAAGCTCATTGAATTGGTAAAGTGTCATGCGAGGCGATTAATTGCAAATAGTCTTATGTTCGTTTTTTCTTCGTCTATCTCTCCCTGCCCTTTTTTTTTAATCCTCTAAATCCTGGAGTAAATTAGTTGATAGCTTGTTTCCGTTCACAATGCAATCATCCCTTCGGCCAGGATATGCAGGATTAAAACATTTATACACGCCTTTTTCCGGCGCAATGAAGTTTTGGGGAAGTAACCTGTTTTTAAGGAATTTCAGCGGCTCTTTTAGCTATAATAACTTTTTGAATCATTTCAATTTCTTTTCGCTTATCATCCAGTACGTTTACCTTCTCCTGTTTCTTGTGCATTTCCAAAAGTTCCGTTGTTTGTTTGACCATGAGGTCAAACAACTCGTTGATGGCCATTTTAGACAAGGACTCTTCTGTCATTGGCTAAAGGTACTTCATCATTTCGTTGTAACTAAGCGTCCATTGCATTTTTTGGGGAGCATGTGGGCCTGCCTAACACATTAAGCTGCCTTTATTTTGCCTGGCTGTTCAAAGCCTGTTAACTTACTATTTTTTGATTCTATAGCCCTTTGCAGGCTGGCGATATCTTTTTTATACTTTTCCGATTCATCCGAAAATCCTTGTTCTTTGATCAGTTTCGTATAATAAAGCGTATGTGCAGAAAGCAAATCAAGCAGTTCAGTTAAAGCTAGGTTCTGGAGGTCATGGGGGATAGGCAAGCGCATTGCTAAACCTACAAATTTTATTTAAGTATTTACACTTATCTGTCCATAATCTTTGACCAACATCTTTGACGCCTGTGCTATAATTCAGGCTGGTTGTACTCCAACATTTTCGTTCCCTTAACGTTGCAGGTATGACCTTGAGAAAGACGGGGACCCGGAAATATTTTTTTTTTTTTCACTGGACACATCCTTGGGGAAAATTTAATTTTAACTAAAGAATCGAATCCCCGTTTTCGCAATTACATTCTCCACATCCAACTTTCACATCGGCTATAAGCCTTTACACATCGGCTATACTCACTTTCACATAATTCATTTTATAGAAATATTCCGTCCTACTATCTTACACATGGGTTTGGACAAACAAGTTATTTAAGTGCGGCGGTCGTTCTCATGTTTTCAGGGAATTGTTTCTACTTTCCCCTTTTTATTTTGTTTGTTCAAATGTATGTTCTTCAAAAAGATACTATGAATATATAATAAGGCAGGCCTTTCACATGCCAAGATTGTCGCTTTCCGGAGTTTTAGACTTCTTTGATACTACCCAATAATAGCTTTTTAGTATATAAAAATGTCTATTTACGACCTAACTAACCATGTCAAATTTTGCCCGATTATCTAAAATCAGCTATTTTACGGGGCTAATGAAAATTAGTGTTGAAACTCTTTCCCATCCACCGCTTGTGTTTTCATCCTCACTGCCCGCAGGCGTCATGCGGTTGGGAGGGGCGGTTGTCCTTTCGGCGACAGGTAGTTTTGGATCGCTGTGTATCCAGGAATTTGATACGCCGGGTTTCCTGATCCGGTATACGGTGATCATTACACAGGAACCATTTACTATTCACACAAAAAGTTTTTATAACGGCTTACACGCAGTGGTTTTGCAGCAGGGTGGTCTCGAAGCGCAAATTAAAGACGCAGGGTCATTTCAGCTTCAGGAGGGACAATTCACACTGATCCACGCACCGGAACCCGAAGCGACATTATCGCTAAATGCAAGACAGCAATACACTTTTTTTGAGATCCTCTTGCCGGATGTTTTTATCCTTGACCTGGCTTCAGAGTTTGCGCATCTTAATTTACCATTTTCCAGGCAAGTCCCGGAGATATGGGTGAATCCTGCCCGGTATATTGACGAAGAAGTAAAGGATCATATCCGCTATATCCTCCATTACACGGATAACCCTGCCTGGCGGCGAAACTATTATGAGAACAGGGTTTGGGATATCGGGTGGAAACTGCTGGCGTTGCATACAGGCGACGGCCTTCCAACTGCCTCTGTCAACGAAGAGGAATTGTTTATCGCCCATCGGGTACAGAAACTGATAACTGATAACCTGGACATGCATTTACGGATACGCGAACTCGCTAAAAAAGCAGGAACAAGTGAAAGTAAATTAAAGCAAATCTTTACGAAAGTATACGGCATGGCAATCCATGAATACCGGATCCAGCAACGGCTGAAAAAAGCTATCACCTTAATTCACGAAGGGAAACTGATTAAAGAAGCTGCGGCGATGACAGGATGGCGTTCAGCTAACCTCATCAAAGCTTACAATAAAATATACCGCACAACACCCGGCACGATCAAGAAAAAAAAGTAGTTCATATACAACGCGTAGCCCGATTGTGTTATACGAATACCGGTTAAGCATATCCTTTTATTTGGAAACGGGTAGTCAAACAACAGACCTTTAGGTAAAGCTACTGCCTGATGAAATTTCCAATAAAAAATATCTCACTTAACCTGATTGCCGCATTATTCATTTTTCTTTTTACCTATACTGCAATCAGTAAATTGACAGAACATGATTTGTTCCGCAACACATTAAGCAAATCACCCCTGATCGGATCCTATGCAGGTTTTGTGTCCATCGTATTACCCATCACCGAGCTTATTGTTGCAGCACTTTTATTTTTTCCGAAAACTAAGTTAGCAGGCTTTATTAGTTCTCTATCATTAATGTTTATGTTCACCGGTTATTTAGCTTGGTTGCTACTATTTACAAAAAATCTTCCATGTTCCTGCGGCGGTGTACTGCAACAACTCAGCTGGCTACAACATCTTTGGTTCAATATATTTTTTACTGTTTTAGCAGGCCTTGGTATTTACTTGCACCGGCGAAAACGAATTTCCTTTCATTCATCATTAGCTTGATAAATTTCTTATTGCAATAAATCTTCCTGCTGCGGCCGCGGTGGGACAGGGGATGCTGAAAACCTGTAGAAACGAGTAAGCTATTTTTTAAATTTAAATTTTACAATATGAAGAAGTTTTTATTCGGAATTGCGGCAGTCGTATTGGCTGTAACCTTAAGTGCTTTTGATTTTTCTTCAAGCGAGGTTAAACCGGCGAGTATAACGGCTGCTCAATACTGGTATAGCGTAGTTTCTTCTGGCGGCCAACTTTACACCAACGCTGTGCAATTTAGCGGCACACCAATGTTAGAAAATGATGCCATCAATGCACAGCCCTGCAAAGATGTGATTAGCCGGCCTATTTGTTTAGCGGGCTTCAATACCGCAGTAGGTCCAGGTATTCAGGTTACTACAACCGCAGAACCAGAGTTAATAAGGCAACAGAATCCTTAAGGGTACGGAAAATCTAAAGAGTAGGTTTATAGCTGCGGCGTAAACCTTCTCTTTTTGGTATCCCTGCCAACTGAAATCGCTACATTATCTATCTCCGATTCTCTTTCAATACTAACACATCAATAACCACATCCCTTTCCACCAAATTCAAATCATACTTTTTTAATTCCTTTTTGAATTCATTAATATTCGTTGTTTCGGTCATCTCGCCCGGTAACAGGAAATCAATGTTGCCATCAAGCCCTGTGGAGTCAATAAATGGTTTTTTAAAATTAAATTCAATGAGAGCCGAGAGCCGGGCTAAACCTTTTTTATACGGGATATTCCGGAAGCCCCATATTGAATCCTGAGAAGTAGAATTAATCTCCCTGTTGGGAATAATATACTTTTCCTCTCCGCCACGCGTGCGCAGTTTATTTTTTTTGCTTGTCCGAACCAGGACTAAGCATTTCGTTTTCCTTTTATACATCTCTACTGTCACATCGAAATACAGATCAAGGTCTTCCTTCATTGTTTTATACATTTTATCCTTTTTGTCTTCAGGTAACAAAATTTGATAGGTATATGTGTTTTGCTCAACCCATTCATTTGACTCAACGGTGGTATTGTATGAATCTGCATCTTTAAAAGGATTTATGTACCTGGAAGAGTCTTTAACTTCCAAAAACATTAATACAGGCCTCCTGTAAAACATATATTTATTGCCGGTTAGACCATCAAATGCAACTTTGTACAGGTCCTGAATTGTATAACAACCCGCACTGATCCTGGAGTACTGTTTATTATTATACACAGGATTTAAATCAGGCCCGAGATTTAGCTCTAATCTGCAACGGGAAATAAAGGAATAATACTCCAATAATTTATCCCATCTTGGATCAAAGAGCGACTCCGCATAAATAATGTCTTCCCAATTTTTTATTCCCGGGTCCTCTCCCTTAAGGATTTTGCTTATGATTTTTTCTTTTACATAAAATCCGTCCGTTTTATATAAAATGATGCCCGAAGTATCAATCCATACGCAATAAGGATTTCCGCTATGTGGGAATTTTTCAGACAAGATTACATCGGATGTTATAAAAGGTAAGGCGGGCTTTTTTATTTTTTTCCTGGCTGCAAAAAACCGTTCTGTAAAATCTTTGCTTTCCTGGTTTACCAGGATAATTTGAAGCTTATTCCCAAATACCTTTTGTAGCGAATCAAGTTTTGGAAAACCCTGGATACAAGAGATACAGTTGGTGCTCCAAAATTCCAGGATGATCAATTTTCCCTTAAAATCAGTTATACTCAACTCAGGACAGTTGTAATTAATGACGTTTTCAAATGTGATTTGAGGAAAGGGTTCGCCAATTTTAACTTCCTGTGAACACATCGGTGAAATATTGGGAAGCAGTCCGCAAACTATCAAAATAACAAGCATTGGTTTGCCGTGAAGCATAAATAATTAATTTAATAGTGTTATTCTATTACGATAGGCAAGGCATGGCCAGGATCCGTTTTTTAGATCCGAAGTCAGGTCTAGCTAATAATTGGTTTGATTGTTTTAATACCCTGGATTCTGGGTCAGAAAGGGGTTGTAATTTATTTCAGTTGCCGGAATAGGATAGAGTGAATCGATAGGTTGCCAATTGCCTGCTTTGACGGGTAATAAAGTGGTAGTTAGTTGATCCGTTCGCTTCAAATCCAGCCAGCGATCACCCCATTCGGTGAATAATTCCAATTGTCTTTCTTTGCGAATTGCACTAAGAAGTTCGGATTGGGAAGCGGCATTTGTATTGGGCAGTGCCGCACGGTTTCGTATTGCGTTTACATCCGATTGAGAACCGGAGAAGTCGTCTTGCATAGCCCTGGCCTCTGCACGAATTAAAAATAGTTCGCCCAATCTGAAAATGATATTATATTCTTTCACAGGTGTACTATTTTGCCGCTCCTTGTATTTATACGGATAATAATAGTTGAAGCTGTTTACATTCTTAACATTAATCCAGTTCATTTTACGCTGGTCACCAGGTTCAAACGAGTCTAATAAATTATTGGTTAAATAAAAGTCGGGTATAATTGGCAGCGGAATTGGGATAGGAAGGAACATCGAACCCTGATCGGTGTTAAGAAAGTCATTGGGGCTGGGAATCTGCCAAATGGTTTCATTACTGGAAACTAAAAAAACTGAATTTAGATCCTGACTCAGACTATACAAGCCCGAGTTAATAACTTCGGACGCCTGTATTTCTGCATTCATCCAATCATTTCTGTATAAAAATACACGGGATAAAAGGGCCGCGGCCGTAAACTTGTTAGGCCTTGCCCGCCCTGAAGATGGATAAGCAGAGGGCAAAAGACCTTTCGCATCCGATAAATCACTTAAAATCTGATTATAGATTTGCTCAACGGGGCTTCGTGGTGTTGGCGCGTTAGCCTGGTAGTCAGTGGTCAGGATCAGCGGCACGTCATTAAACAAGTTGATCAAATAAAAGTAATTGAAAGCTCTTATAACCTTTATCTCTCCCGTCAGTTGTGTTTTTAATTCTGCGGTAATCACTCTGGATTGAGCCAGGCCTTCCAGTATTGCATTTGCCGTATAAATATTACGGTATCCAACCTGCCAAAAATCGGATTGTAAGGCGCTGGTGCCCGGAAGCAGATCATTGTTGAGAAATGGAAGATACAATGGGTTGGATGTTGTAAGCTCGTCAGCCGACAATGCAGCATACATACTCATTCCTCCATTTGTGAAATAATTACTATTCCCACGCATCTGTATATACAAACCTGCAACAGCGGACAGTGCAGTTTCATCGCTTGAAAAAACAGTGTTTGATTGTATAAGATTTGGTGCCGGTGGAATTTCGACAAACTTTTTGCAGGAAACTAAAATGCCAGCGATTGCAATGACTGGTATGAAAAGATATTTGATTTTTGTAGTTGTAGACGTCTTCATATAATATGTTTTAAAAGTCTGCCTTAATCCCTAAAACAATTGTTTTTAATGGCGGTAGTTTAAATACACCCTGGCTCTCGGGGTCAGAACCCTTATAGTTGGTAATGAGAAATAAGTTTTGCGCCTGCACATAGCATCTAAGGTTTAAGCCAGCTGGTTTATTTTTGTTAACAGCAGGCAGCAGGTATGACAATGAAACATTCTTACATCTTATATATGATGCATCTGAAAAAGCGGCATCTGATCCGTAAAAGTTTGAAATGGCTGTATATGCGTGCCCCGTAGTCGCGGTGAACTTTTGAATTTCTTTTGAATCCCCGTGCTCAATCCAGCGGTTTAGTATTATGGTGGGCTGATTAAATTGAAATCCGGGGATTTTTAAACTATTCAGATAGTTTGGTCCAATCTGCTTTCTGAATTCGAAAAATATTTCCACCTGCAACCCATTATATGCAAAACTATTTTGAAGCCCCCCGTAAAATTTAATATCCGTATTTACCAAGCTAATATTATCGGTGTTATTATAAACTCCATTATTATCTGCATCCTTAATTTTGTAAATGCCGGTAACAGGATCGACACCCAAATACTGGAAATATTTCCTGGCATTAACTGACTGACCAATAATATAGGTAGTCGAATAACTCGATGCCTCAAGGTTAGGAAATTCAAGAAGTTTATTTCGCGGAATGGATACATTGAAAAAGGTTGACCATGTAAAATCTTTCAATAGCACATTCTTGCTGCTTACCGTCAATTCAACACCTGTATTTTGAATTAAGGCATCCAGGTTCATATTGATTGTCGCAAAGCCGGTTTGACTGGGTAAATTATAAGCAATCAATTGATTGCTGCTTGTATTCTTAAAATAGGAGCCCGAAAATATGATGCGGTCTTTCAAAAAACCCAGATCAAGTGACAACTCCATTTTCCGGTTAGCCTCCCACGCGAGGACAGGGTTAAAAAGCGAAGTAGGGTTTAGGGAACTAGTACCCTGGAAATTGTTCGATGAGGCGGTCCAGGTGTCAATAAACTTATAATTACCTACCTGGTCATTTCCCGTTATGCCATAACTTCCGCGCAATTTTCCAAATGAAATAGTTCGCTGTGCTTTTGCAAAAAAAGTTTCATTAGAAAAAATCCATGCGAACCCTCCTGCACCAAAAGTGCTGAACCTTTTTGCAGGACCAAACCGGCTTGAGCCGTCCCTTCGGGTGGTTAAGTTCAGTATATACCTGCTTTGCCAATTATAATTAACACGGCCAAAAAGGGCATTATACCTGTATTGGTTATAAGAGTTTGTAGTAGTAATGAGGCCTGCGCCCGCCAGGGAATTTAATAAAATATCGCTTGTATAATTTGAAGCATTAATATAAATCCCTTTATTGATATCTTCCTGCCAGGTTGCCCCGATCAGGAGGTTTAGCCTGCCTTTGAAGACCTTTGTTTGATATTCTAATTGGGGTTCAAGTATCCAGCTTTTTGTTTTGCCGCTACCAAACAATGAAGAAGGCTTTATCGAAGTGGTAGGATCAATTGATGTACTTGGATTAACAGATACTTCGTCTGTCATGATTGCATTATACCCGGCTTTGTTTCTGAACAATAATCCTTTGGCAAGTTTATAAGAAAGTTGCAGGCTGCTGGTTAAATGCTGAAACTCTCCGGTATACTTTTTATTGAGAAGCGATAATGGATTTATCCCTGCAAAACTGTTAAGAGCAATACCTCCTTCTGTCCAGTTTAAATTGCCGAGAGAGTCATAAAGTTTAATATTGGGAGGTAACGTTATGTAACCGGACAGGTCATTTACAGTAAGCCTGTTCACTTCGGTCGAAAAATTAGTGGTAAAATTCAATTCAAACTTTTTGTCTGCAGCACTGTGATTTACATTCAGCAATACGGAGGATCGTTGATCTGAAAGATCGGTAGGAAATACCGTTGTTGCCTTGTGATAGCCGCCGCTAATCAGGAATTGCGTATTGGCCGTGCCACCGGAAAGGGAAATCAGCGCATCTGTCGTATGTGCTGTTCCTCCAATTAAAAGTTCTTTTAAATCAGTATACCGGGTCGTATCCCAAGCCACCAGATCGGGCGCTGCAGTCAGTGTTATAGCCAGGCCGTCATTAGCAAACGCTTCTCTTCTCATTTGCAGGTATTGGGTGGTATTCAACATATCCATTGTCCTGCCCACCTTGCTAAAACCGTTGTTTATATTGATTCCTATTTTTGTTTTGCCGGGTTTCCCTTTTTTTGTGGTAATCAGTATTACTCCATTGGCGCCCCTGCTGCCATAAATAGCCGTCGCATCAGCATCTTTTAATACTTCAATGCTTTCGATGTCCGCCGGGTTAATCATATTTAAAGGGCTTATGCCCGCTTCACCGCGCTGGTTAGGGCTGATGCCATCAGTCGCATTGCTTACCTTGTTTATTTTTGAATTTCCGGGAGCGAACGGCACACCGTCTATAATATAAAAAGGCTCGGAACCCTGCACCAGGGAATTTTGTCCCCTGATCTGAACTTTAATGGCGGCTCCGTTTAAACCACTTGATTGTGTTACCACCAAACCGGGAACCCGGCCCGCTAACGCCTGTAAAGGGTTACTTACGGGCTGAGTACTGATCTGCTCTGCAGATACTTTACTGATATTACCGGTATTCAATCTTCTTGTAGTTTGCCCGTATGCCATCATCATCACCTGATCAAGTTCACCTACCTTAGCATTTATCTTTACAGTAATAATTTTTCTTCCTTCTACATTTATTTCTACCGTTTCCATTTCGGCCCGGCTTATTACAAGAATAGCATCTGCAGCAATATCTTTTAATTCAAATTCTCCATTACTATCAGCAGCCACCATTTTTTTGCTACCCTTTACCTGTATCGTCACGCCGACTAATGGCTCGTCATTGTCGTTTACTACTCGTCCTCTGATCGTATGAAACGACAATTGTGGGCCTGAAAGCTTTTTTTCACGAATAATAATCAAATTATCCTCGATAACATAGGAGAGGCCTTGCTCCTTCAAGCATTGCTCCAGTACATTTTCAAGGCTCACGGATCTTAAACTAAGCGTAACATGCGAAGTATTTTCCAGTTGTTCTTTAGCATACACAAACCTGTAATCGGTTTGTTTTTCAATCAGCTTAAATACTTTTTGCAGGGGTGCATCCTTTACTGCCAGGCTGATCTTTTGCGCATGGCCGGCTGCCGATAAGTTTACGCAGGCGACGGTTATCAAAAGGGTGAGCAGTTTCATTCGCAATAAAGTTTGTTGATTCACACGCAGGCGCAAAGGGAAGCCTTTGCCATTCGCCGTTCGTTGCATAGCTTTGGGTTGTTTGGGTTAATCGATAAATGGTCGTTGCTGATTTTTTATTGGGTTGACCCAGACCGGCCGGCAGTGTTAGCGCACTACCGGCCACTTTTTTGGCCAGCCCCTCTATGGTTATTTCATAACGATGATCTTGTTGTTTTCTATTTTAAAATGCACCAGTCCTGTCAATTCCAGGTAGCGCAGTAATTTCGATACCGGTTTATCCCTTGATATGGTAGCGTTGAAATGATGGTTTGTTTTCGTTTCATAAACGATCGTTGCATTATACCAGCGCCCCACCTGTTTCATGATCTCTTCAATCGGCGCATCATTAAACTTAAAAAGATGGTTTTTCCAGGCAATGATCGATTCGGTATCCGCTGAGCGGTCCACCACCAGCTCATTTTGCGTTATCACCACCTGCTCACCGGGGGCGAGTGTTGTTTTTTTCGCATTGGATTTTACTTCTACACTTCCTTCCAGCAGTGTAACCGCTTCATTGTTTTCATCCGTGTACGCCTTTACATTAAAATGAGTACCCACTACATTTATTTCATTGTTACCCGGCGTCCGCACTATAAAGGGACGTGTATTTTTCGCCACTTCAAAATAAGCTTCACCAGTCAGTTCCACTTTTCTTTGGGTGCCTGTAAAATGATCCGGGTAGCGGAGAGAAGAGGCGGCGTTCAACCAGACTGTAGTGCCATCTGAGAGGGTTACGCTGAACTGCCCGCCCCCTGCAACAGTTAAAACATGAAAAATGGTTTCTCCGGCTACTTTATCAACGGCCTTATAATTCAATCCATCATTGGTTTTATTAATAAGGGTTCCATTGGTTTTTTTGATCAGCCCGCCCGGCGCATTCACCAGGTCAATGGCATTATCATCGCCGATACGAAGGGTGGCTTTATTACCCGCGGGAAAAATATCTTCCTGGGTTAACACCTCGTCTTTAGCGACTTTTTTATCGCCCGTTGCTGTATACCGGTATATAAAAAACAGGCCGGTTAATAAAACAAGGACGGCCGCGGCGGCATACATCCAAAATCGTTTGCTGGTTTTAGGTTTCTGATCATCAGCGGTACGGCTTAATAGTTTTTTTAGTTCGGCCTGCTTGTCTATATCTTCTATCTGCACCAAACTTTTCTCTATATTGTCATCATCGGTAAGCTCAGCGAATAATGCCATGTTTTCATCACTGGCCACTACCCATTCATCCAGTTCATCCCGCTCTTTATCATCGAGGGTATTGCGGATAAAGCCCGCAACCAGGTAGGCTACACGATAAGGGTCTTGTTTCATACTATTAAATTAAGAAAAAGAAGAGGACATCCGCTTCAGTTTGTATCCCTGTAATCAAGGATGGGGGAAACAAAGGAAAGGACTAAAGAGAAACCATTATTTTTTCAACCAAAAGGGATATAGATAAAACCAAAAGGGTTATTTTTTTGCGCAGCAGGCTGATGCCCCTTGCTTTTTGCGCCTTTACGGTACTGGGAGATATATTTAACTCTTCAGCAATTTCCTTTACTTTTTTTCCCTCCACATACAGCATACGAAACACTTTGCGGCATTCAACCGGCAATTGCTCTATGGCATTATAAAGTTGACGCAGCGTTTCGGCTTTCACCAGTTTTGCAAATTCATCGGGCTCCGGTGATTCAATTGCTTCATCACCCGGCAATGCCGTAATGGTAAACCGTTTCTTTTGCTGGTGCCAGTAAGCTGCATCCCGCCGCACAATGGTGTACAGGTAGGCGCGGATCGAACCGGGGTTGATAAACTGCTGCCGGTATTTCCATGTTTTATAAAAAGCTTCTGCCGCTATTTCTTTAGCCGTTTCCATATCATGCGCATAGCTGAAGGCATAGCTGCAAAGCGCCGGGTAAAAGGTATTAAAATAAATTACCAACGCTTTCTCGTCACCCTGGCGAAAAGACGAGGTTAGTGCTACGTTGTCATTAAACACAGCATCCATAGTAGCCCGGTATAATAAAGTGGGGAAAAAGCACAACGGGACAACCAGCGGCGATCACAAAAAAATGCACGGGGCCCATCTCTTCATTACTGAGGCTTGAGAAACTGCCACCAATAGTGAGAGGAGCACCCGCGCAAAGCAGGTCTATTCTTTGTTGCTCTTGTCTCATTGTATCTGTTTGAGTTTCTCAGGCTCCAGTAATGAGGCAGAAACAAATTATTTACTTATCCAAATATAGATAAAATTTCAGAATGGGGTACATGTACTCCAAGTAACGAATCAGTCTACTATTATTTCGGTGCCGAATGCGGAACCAAGAGTTTATAACACCGATTGATCAGTATGTGATTGATTTCGTAAGAAAATTACGGGATACGAAAACTCTTAGGCAGGAAGATATTGCGTCAATCATTGGGGTTTCAAGAGAGTTTATTAAAGATGTTGAAAATACTAACAGGAGGGCAAAATATAATGTTCGTCACATTAACGCTTTGGCTGATTATTTTGAAATGTCGCCAAGGGATTTTCTTCCTGAAAAGCCAATGAAATTATCTGTTGAAAAGCCTGCCAACAAGACTGTACTTAAGAAGAAAGCGGAAAATAAAAAACCTTCCGATCAAAAGAGTAGGGCTAAAAAGAAAAAATAGTTGATCTTTAAATTCTTAGTGCAGCTGATTTATGCAAGAGTTTTAATAAAAGAAATTCTTTCTTTACAGATTTTTTCTACTATATCCTTCATTTTTGTAACCCTTTCTAAAAGTTCTTCAAGTTCAACTTTTGTAATGGTATACTCCGGTTTATATCTTGCATCGATATAACCTCTCTTCAATAAATCAAACAGATAATCTTCATGCTTATCTGTTTCAACCGGAAATACGAGAAACAATTCTTCGGATAGTACCTTTGCTTGTTTTCTTAATTTCCAAAGATTGTGGGTTTTTGGTTTATAACCGGTAAAAACAAGCAAAGTTGCATAATAAAGGCTTTCTGTGGCTTGGTGCAAAATAAAAGAACCTGGTTTTAGATAATCTTTTGAAAGAAAAAAATCAATGCTGCTAAGAAATTGCACGCCTTGCGGAAACCATATATCAAAATAACGTTGCGCCTTCTCTTTTTCTTCTTCTATTGCTAGTTCACGGGATTCAACAAATTCGACTTCCCTTGTATCAAACAATAAAATCCCTTCGTTCACTATATCGGTAAAAAAGTATTGCCCAAATTCCAGTCCTTCATTGATGTAACCTATTTCATGGATTTGTAAATTAATGGAAGGTTCAATTTTTTTAGTACGATTGTTAATTATGTCTTCCAGCTCGAATTCCTTTACAGTATTTTTTTTTGTTACCACCAGGAAATCGTAATCGCTGATGTATTCATATCGGATACCGTCTTTGCCAGTATAGCGATGCTCCACCTGCTTACCCTTGGCATAGCTGCCAAAGAGGATGATCTTTTCTGGTGCAGCAACCTGGTTAATGATCTCTACAATTTGAAGTATCTGCTTCTGCTTGTTTTCTGGTAAATGGGTTAATGATGTTTTCATTCGATTATCAATAAGGATAAAATTATTGTAATTTTATTTGCTCAGCTTTTTTAATAACGATTTGAGGGTTTCCTTTATACAATTCTATTTTGCCGGTTATACAGATATTTTTATTTTTAAAATCAAGTTCCGGCTTGCCTTTAATTTGTTCGCGGGCATCGGCCCATATTACTACGGTGAGCAATTGTTTTGGGTACATACCACCGATATTTAGAAAAGTAGGGGAGTTGTCCGCCGTTACCAGGTAACGGGTATCGTCCACACGGCCGCATACGGTTACGCTATCACCAACATGTTGTTTTGCCTGTTCCAATTTAATGGTATCCTGGGCCTCAGCTACACTAAAGCAAACTAATGCAATTAACACTACAAATATGTACTTCATGCAACTTGTGTTTAATCCTTAAAAATACCTACAATTTTCATAACTTAACGACATGACTCTGTATGAATTTAATGCAATGAATGAAGATGCGCAGGCCGAAGTTTTATGGGAGCGGGGCGTTTATTTGATGGCCAGGCAGCAGCGTGAATACAAGTTTGCTCTTTACCAGTTAGATGCTTTTTACGTGGAAGTGTGGTATCATGTGGATGGAAATGAAATAACAAGGTTGCGGAGTTTTTCATCTACTGGTCCGTTAGAACCTTATTTGGAGGAGATAGCGTTGCCGGAGATTTTTTAAAGAGTGAATGTTTTACCTCCAGATTTCTTACAAAAAAGCTGGAAGGTAATCTCCGGCTCCGGCTGATTGCTCAGTCTGTGAATTCACTAAATCAAATATAAGTTTACAGGTTGCACGCCAACGGGAAAAACACAAAAATTTGATGTTTTTTCTGACTTTTTTAATATGCAACTAACATACCGCCCAGAAAATTCAGGTTTGATTCCTGTCGGGACTACAGTAATGAACTGATCATTAATGTATTATGAAGTATGGGGTAAGAAAAAGGGGAACTATAAAAAGTTTTTATTCACAACGCATTAAAAGCATTATTTTATTCAAGTCCCACATAGTTTTTTACTAATTGCATTGTTTGTCCTTCCTTCAATTGCAGGATCATTAACTGGTTGTCTTCATTAATTGTTTGTTCTTTCAGCTCATTATTATCTCCAATAAAAGTACCTAATTTGAAAATGTATATAAACCCGCCTATGATAAAGCAGCAGGTTTCCATTCCATGTTGGTCAGTATTTTGTATTGGTTGAATGATCATGTCAGCCGGAAATTGATAGTCTGATGCAGTGGTGATAACAAAAATCGGATATTCAAAGTAATCTTTAGGATCGTTCGCCAATATCATTTGTCTGAGAACTTCTTCTTGTTGACAAAGATTTATTGAATTGAAAAAAGATTTCGATGAAATACTTGCCCTCCATAATATGGAAAGAAGAAAAAGTTTGTACTTAGTGTAACTTAAATTTGTGCAAATAGCAAATGTGCTCCCCTCGGCATTTACATAATTGGTACATTCTGGACACTCATGTGCTGGTAAATTACCTCTACCGTAAATCGCTTTTATAGCATATTGTTCAAGATTTCCCAATACTGTATTGTCGCAGTTTGCACACAAGATGCCTCCTTCATGAACTCCTGATTGCGGTAGAGATGGCTTTTTACCGGCAATAAGTTCTTCAACTGAGAAATATCTTAGTCTATGACTTTCATCATATAACCCAGAGTGTTTATACAAAAAAAAAAATCAGGAATGATATGCGATCTTCCTATCAGTGGTTTTTCCTCCTGACAGAGTTTACAAATTGCCATGGGCTAATGTTTTTGGAAGTTAGATTAATAGCTTTTTCAATGTCAAGATTATAATTTTCATTACTTCGAAGCTTTCTCAGTTTTCTCCTTTACAAATAATCCAGCCGTGTATTTATCATATAGTTCAAATAGAAGCTCTATCCTTTTGGTTTCGTTTGGAAAGAGTTGTGGCCTATAACATAAATCTACTGCCTTATCTAAAGCCTGATGTGCTTTTACTAATAATGGCGGCATAGTGTTGGGATCGTAAAGGTCTGCAAGGGTGCTATCCGGAAACTGTAATCTTGCATCTAATACTCCCTGTGCTGTATTCTCTACAGATTTCTTCTGCTTATCAGTTGGATTTTCTGGCCAAGGAAAGTTGTTGTAAACAATAGAGCCTGTATATCTGTATCGGCTTTCCAATCGCCCACATACATATCTCATCCATGTCATGTGCATTTGTGATATGAGGATTCCAAAAATAAATTTATTTGCAGAAGGTATCAAATACAATAGATTACTTGCAATAATGTCTTTAGATATAAACCCAATTGGGATATATTTTCTATTCTCAGATGATGTTTCAGTTATTACTGCGCGAAATGAAATTGATTAAAAAGAGCGGTAGTCGCCTATCCTTGATTCAGCCGAGCTGTTACCAAATAATGCACCTAATCTGCCATTTTTCTTATTAATTCCTGGTATGCGGTTGCCAAGTATTTCTACGAAAATCCTTAAGTGTTTCGCTTCTACGAGCATCAGCACAAATGCAATAAAATCAACTACAGCTTTGTAATCGGCTAGTGCCTGCTTTTTCTCCGCATTTTTTGAATTTATGGACAACATTTTCTTTATTATAGATTCGTCTTTAACAAACAAGGGGATGACTCTTTCATCAAAATAGACATCTCCCACTTTTAGGCGGTCAGGATCTACGTTGCCATGCAATAAAACATTTCGATAATTAATCACGCGCAAGTATCCCTTATACTCGGCCGCATTTTCATCTATTGGTCTTTCAAAAAAATCACAATTAATGTAAAGATTCTTTATCCGGTCAGGGATCTGTTGCCTAATAAACTCTTCATGTTTTTCCCTATTTTCTTTGAATTCCTTTTTTTCGAACGCAAAAATGAGTAGGTTAATAAATGCCTCCCCCATAACCGGCGATAACATTCTGATTGTAGAACCTAAAGCAGTAGCATTATCTATATCGACAACCCATTTTTTATACTTCTTATAAAAAGACTTTCTTTCCTTCTCTGTCGCGGTAGTTTGCAATTCATTTACCTGGCTTAGGTTGATCTTTTCAAGATCTGTAACGAGCCTGTTTAATATTTCATGAAGTCGTTGATAAGGGTTTATGAATAACGACCATTTTTCAAGTTGCCCATGAACTATTCCCATTTGCTTGGCGTACTTTGCATAAACGCCATTTAGATTGGCAATTAATTGCGTCCAAGGATCATTTGAAACTTCAACACCTTTCGGGAGGCGCACCGTAATTATTATAAAAGAAGCCGTACCCATTAATTGTAAATTCGAATTGCCTGATAGTAGTGTATAATGCCAATGAGTAAGGTTATCAGTTGAATCTGTTTTAAATAACATACCAGATCCATTTGGCGAGCCAAATCGGGCCTTTAGAAATTTATACAACGCCAGCGGCGAAAGTTTACTTTCGCTATTTATATAGTTATAAACATCCCAACTTCCCTCTTTGTCGCTAATCTGTTTAAGCAACAATTGCATTTCCTCCCTGGAAGGCAACCGCCAATTCTCTGGATCAATAAATGAGTGCATAAAGATTCAATTTATAAATCTTCTGGTAAGGGAAACCTTATACTGTTTTATTCAGCCGCTTACCTTTTCAACACATTTTCACACGATGACGGGGATCATTAAAATGGTAGGTCATCCTTGATGGCTATGACCTCTGTTTCTCTATCAAACGATGTAGGTTCATGCTTCATTATATAAAGATGCTTTGCACCTAAAGTTTCTTTGTGTGAACTTTCCATTCGAGTTTTCCGAAGTTGTAAATATTGAATACAACTGCGGTCCGACATGGACAATACTGCAAGACGGATGTTCATATTTTATTATAATTGATAAGTGCGAAAGCTTCGAGGAATAAGAGGCTAATGTATATTTATTCTTGGTTAGAGCAATCCTTTCCATTAACGGCGAAATCCCAACCTTTCGATTCCGGTTAATTATTCCTTAATTATCAGTACATTAGATACCTGAATTAACATCGTCGTGAAGTATAATATTTGATCCCGAAACAGGGAAAACTTACATTCCCATCCATATAAATAGCGAACAGAAACTTTTGAATAATCAATTGGTATCATATTCACGTGCAGGCGACGTTTTCCACTATCGGTGGGCAGCGAGAAGATGCCTGCGGTTGCTTTATCCAAATACTACATTGAAAAGCATTGTTATCGAGGGATCGAATGAGTCACAGAAAGCGGGAGAATATGTGATAGATGTTTCAGAGTATTCAAAGACAGCAGACAACGACAAAAGCATACAATACTATCAGCTAAAGCATACCACCGTACGTGGTCAAAAAGCAATGAAATTGGCTGAAATGAAGCAGACCCTTGAAGGGTTTGCTGACAGATTTCGCCAGCATGAAAAGCAAAAAAGTAAAGATCCGGTTTCGATATCCTTCAGTATTATCACAAACAGGAAAGTAGATGATACTGTTAGGGATCAGTTAATCTACTTGGCGATGGGGGAGGTTGTTGAATCACGTTTTCGTAAGACATTCGAGAACTATACAAAACTTAAAGGAAAACTGCTTGCAGAATTTTGCGCACTTCTCAGTATTGAAGACAGTGAAGGCGATTACAATGTACAAAACACCGAACTCCGCGTGGAGCTGTCGCAATTAGTTGCGGGATCTGTCACCAGTACCCAGGCAGAAACGTTGACTAGTATGGTGCAGGATAAGGTGCTTCCTCACAGCGATCATATTGTTTACCGTGAAGAGGTACTGAAAAGATTTGGTATTACCAATGATCGGGAACTTTTTCCAGCACCCCCACTTTGGGAGAAACTGGATAAAGTGATTGACCGGGAACAGTATGCAGGTATGATTCGTTCTATAAGCGAATGGGAAAATCCTATTATTGTCCATGCCGCGGGCGGTGTTGGTAAAACCATTTTTTGCCGGCACCTCATAACCTCTATTCCTGTACATTCTTTAACTATCGCCTACGATTGCTTTGGAACAGGCAGCTACCGAAACAGAAGCTCGTTCAGACACCGATACCGTGACGCTCTTGTGCAGATTGCCAATGAACTCGCAACAGAAGGCATCTGTCAACCTCTATTGGTTTTTGACACAACGAATGATGATGATATTTTAAGAAATTTTTTACAGCGAATAGATTCGGCTGTCAATACTTTGAAGAAAGTAAATAAGAGCGCCCAGCTTTTTATCATTATCGACGCGGCAGATAACGCAGAAATGGCGGCGGAAGAGTTTAAAGACAATTGCTTTGCGCATGAACTCTTGCGTGAAATAATGCCGGTGGGATGCAAACTGATTATGATGTGCCGAACGGAGCGTAAGCATCTTCTAAAGCCGAATGATAATATTTTATCGCTTGAATTGAAGCCTTTTTCCGAAGTAGAATCACTTAATAATCTGCACCGCTACTTCCCAAAAGCCACGTTAAACGACGGTATTGAATTTTACCGATTAACGGGTGGAAATCCAAGGGTACAGGCAAATGCGCTTGCGGTGTTTCACCGAACAGTAACCGAGCTGCTTTCATCATTCGGTCGCAACCCGATGACAGTTGAAATGCAGATCGAACAACAGTTGCGTGCAGCTGTTTTGAAAATCAAAGAACACCAAACTCCCAATTTTCAGGACACAATCAACGCCATTTGTGTTGGCCTTGCAAGCCTTCCGCCGCATATACCTATTTCAATATTAGCAAGTGCTGCCGGCGTGTCCACACATTCAATTAACAGCTTCGTAGCTGATTTGGGCAGGCCGTTATGGATCAGTGATAGTTCCGTACAATTTAGAGACGAGCCTACCGAAACCTGGTTCCGTAAAACCTATCTTGCCGACAAGGAAAACTATCTGGCCTATATTGCGAGACTGGAATCTCTTGCAACCGATTCAACATATGTGGCAGAGGTTCTTCCACAGCTCTATCTACAGGCCGGAGAATACGACAAATTAATAAAAATTGCATTGTCCGATGATCTTCTACCTACCAGCAATCCGATCGATGCACGTAATGTTAGAATTTTCAGGTTGCGTTTTGCATTTATCGCGGCGCTGAAATCAAAAAACCTCAAAGATGCTGTGAAGCTTGGTATGCGGGCAGGAGAAGAAGTGGCAGGCAGTAACCGGCAATTTTTTCTTTTCAAAAATAATATTGACCTTCTTGCAGTGTTGCAGGGAAAAGAAAAAGTGCGGGAAATTGCCTTTAAAACAAAACTGCGAAGCGGCTGGGATGGATCGGAAAATATTTATACAGCGTCTCTTTTATCCGCCATTCCCGAATATAAAGGCGAGGCCAGAGGATACTTGCGTGCAGCAGAGAACTGGCTATCGATCTATTTTAAACGGACGAAAACAGAAAAGGATGATCATTCACACGAAGAAAAACTCAGAGAACAGGATATTTTGGAATTCGCGTATGCGCACTTAAATATTAATGGGGCTACAGGATCTGTGGCGTTTCTTAACAGCCTCAAGCCAAAAGAATATGTGTGCAGAGTGGTTGCTATACTTGCAAAACGGCTCATCGATGCTGGAGAAATTGCGTTGCTGCATGAGTTTGCTGAAAGCTGGCGTAACGAACCATATTATGTCGTCCCTATTGCACATGAATTCATGCAGGTTGGAAAGTTTTTAAAACGCTCAATCGCAATAAAATGTCTCGACAAACTCGGCAATGCGAAAACCCGGATAACCAAACCAAAGGATCATTTATACGATGATCCCCAGATTACAACTATTATAAGTTTTATTGAAACCTGTTTCTATTATAAACTCAATTACCAAAAAATTAATTCGACCCTCGACTATTATGTACCTGCAAGGGCCAACCGAATGGTTGTGTCAAACCACTCATCGAAAGACAGATTCCTATTTCTAAAGTCACTTGCCATCAGATTGATCTTGGCAAGAAAAAATGAAATCGAAATAGAAGAAATTGTTCCCGCAGAACTTCTAGCAAAGAAGAAAAACCACGAGTATGAAAATGAGCTTAGAGAGTATAAAGAATGTATCAATGGATTATTGCCTTGGTTTTTATTACGAGCAAATGTTCTGCGGGGTAGTGCCGATGTTTTCCCTACCCTGTTTCAGTCTACGAAAACGAGTTCTCAACAAGCGAGAACAAACCGATATGGCAATTATGACCCTTTACCAAGGGAGATTGCCGAACTCGCTTGTTCCATACTTATACTTGGTGATTCAACAGTCACCAATGTCTGTTACCAATACCTTGTCTCATCTGGAAACGATTTTAATTCGCAAATCAGACTCAGGCTATTACGGGCAGCTTGTCGCTCTGAACATCTTACGGACATTTGTGATAATCTGGAACAAACGACCCACGAACTGATCGAATCACTCAAAGAAGAAGGGCCGGATGAAATGGCTGAAAAATACATTTCGCTTTCGCGGGCAGTCGCGGTAAACTCTGTACCTGATGCCAGTGAATATTTTGACCAGGCAGTAGAAATCGTTTCGAAGTTTGGCGAGGAATTAGTTAAGCGTTGGGAAGCCTTGGAATCACTTGCTGAACGTGCAGCAGAATTATCAGATATTGGCGACGAATTTGCATATCGCTTTATCCGCTGCGCAGAACTGGTTGGCACTTATGTGTCGCGAGAAAAATATTGGAACAGAAGTAATGCAGCCAGAGTTGATGCAAAGTTGTCCCCTGTAACAGCGCTTGCTGCCATTAGTCGGTGGCGCGATAGAATTGTTGGCAGATACCAGTACCAACTCCTTGCGATAGTGGATGATCTTGTAAAAAGGAATTTTATTTCTCCTTTGAGCGGCTGGTCAATGACCCATTTTTTTGATGAGCGGTTGTATGGTGACGTTGCTTTAACATGTATTGAACGTGAAGCAACCAAAGCTGGAAAGCAGGCTATCCTAGATGACGCTGTGCGGATATTGGAGGTGGAAGGCGCTCATCAAAAATACGTGGATGACCTGCGAAAGATTGCTTCCGAATTCGGGCTGTCAAACGATGGCTTGACAAATCTTATTGAATTTTTCTCAACCGACAAAGAGAAGAAGATTGAGCATAATGATCATTCTCACTTAAAAAAGAGAAATGATCAACCAGATACAGAATTGAATTCGCTATTTAATGGCATCCAAATTGATTCACTGGATGGGTTGACAAAACTTATGGACAGATTAAATAGCGAGCCAAAAGATCGCGTTGGGCCTCTTGGGGTTAGGCACATATTACTTGACGGTCTTTCTAGGGTGAAGCAAAGGCAGGTTTACGATTTCATCGATGCAGTATTTGCCTTGAATCAGATAGAAGTGTACGATGCAAAGGCACTCTTGTACGCTGTTCCGGATAGTTGGAAAAATAAACCGGCGCTGAAGGCAGCTTGGCCTTCACTTATTAGAAAATTTGGTAAGCATTATGCTCATGACCTAACCAACAAGTATACATTTGACTACTCCGTAAGTGATTTGCAATTATCGGTTGGACTGGTTAGTGAATTAAAGCATGGCATGTATGACGGACTTCAAAACGCGAATGGTTTGTATGATGAGGAAACATTTTTTGGATTCTGCGACCTTTCGGCATCCATGCTATCATCGGAAGATGCTTTGGAATTGACTGATTACGCTATGCGTCGTTTTGAATTGCATATCGACGACACGCTTGGTGACGGGCCTTATAACTATAAAGTCGCTACCGATAACGACATGAAAAAAAGTGTTGCTGGATTTATCTGGTCGGCATTGGGATCACCATGGGGCTGGGAAAGATGGAATGCAGCCCACACAGTTCGATCGATGGGCGAATTTGGCTGCACAGACATTATTGATGCATTGTTCGATTCGTTAGAACACGGTGAAGTCGGCGCTTATGGTAGCGCAAACTATGAATTTTACAAATTGCATGCAATTCAATATTTCTTCATTGCGCTGGCAAGAACGTCACTCATTAATGCCAGTGTTCTCGTAAAGCACGCGGGTAAAATAAGTGAGTATGCACTTGGCGCTAACCACCTTTTAATTCAAAAATTTGCTGCCGACACCGCTTTCAATATTGAGGAGGCATCTCCTGGCACATACGACGAAGCGACCATTGATCTTTTGCGGAGAGTTGGAAAAAGCCCATTCAAACCAAGAAAAGAAAAGTACGATTACAGGACTGATAGTATCTGGCATAAAGAAAAAAAGATTGATACCAACATTGATTTTCATTTTGGTTGGGATTTTGACCGTTATTGGTTTGAACCACTCGGTGATGTTTTCGGCATTCCTGGAAAGCAGGCAGAAGATATTGCGGCAGAGGTAGTCGTAAATGAGTGGAGAATGGGTGAGAAAAACGGTTATCAAAAAGATCCCAGGATCGGCATATGGAACAGATCTTCGTCTGACGGCGAAACATCGCATGATCACGGGAGTTACCCAAAAACGGACAGGCTGGATTTTTATTTGTCTTATCATTCGATGATGGTAGCCGCAGAGAAACTCCTAAAAGCAATGCCTGTTGTTGAAACAAATGAATGGAGGGAAGATGTTTGGAGGGACTGGGTAGATCGACATCTATTAAGCCTTGAAGACGGCAGATGGTTAAGCGATATCAGGGGACCATTGCCACTCAATCGCCCTGATTGGACAAAGAAGCAAAGGACCGATACTTGGCAAAGCGACATCACAGAAGAAGATTTCCGTGAGCGGCTTATAGATACCCACAAAGGAGAAATTTGGATAACTGTTGGTGGAGGCTGGCATGAAAAAGTGAGTGAGCGGAAAGAAGATGTATCAATACGGTCGGCATTTGTAGATAGCGAGATGTCTGATGCTTTAATGCGTGCCCTGCAGTCTTGTCAGGATCACCATGATTATAAAATTCCGGATTATGAAGAAAAGGATATGGAATCAGACCACGGAATTTATATTTTAAAGGGCTGGCTTGAATATCCATCGAGATCAAAAGGGCTGGATGATTTTGACCCACGTTCGGCTGAGGTAAGTTACCCGATCATTTCCGTTGGGGAATCTGTCATATCCGATTTTAAACTGGGCTCAGAATTCAACATATGGAAGGAAATAGGTAAAACCAAAGAGGTTTTGAAATGCGAAAACTGGAGTACGGATCGCGGAGAGCGTGATGAATATACCGACCAGAGTGGTATGCGTTTAAAAGTAAGCATGAATTTTTTAATGCAGGCTTGCAAAAAGTATCAGCGTGATCTGTTAATTGAAATGTCGATCGACAGGGATATAATTGTTAGCAGGATGGGGGGATCTAATAATTACGGGAAACCAGTTGTTAAAATATTAATCATATCAGCCGATGGAACAATCAGAACAACAGAAGGCAGTTTTGGAATTAGGTAAGCTGCTTGTGAAAGAGCTTGGCCTTGAGAAAAGCGTTGATACTCTTTCCCGCTGGATGGCTCATTATGTTGCTGAAAAAATCAAGTACGCCGAGGCGCTCCCTGATGGGGTGAAAAAAAAGAATGCGGAAAAGGAATGCTTTTCTTTGATTCTCGACCTTTGGAAACATCGCTGGCAATATAAACCAGACAGGCAACCTCTAAGGAATTTCAATCACCTGTTTAACATCCTGGAAAACCTTGATCCTGAAAAAGAAGAGCCCTACTACTATAGTTTGAGTAATACTGAATCTAAGGAAGACGATGACAATTCGTTTGAGCCTGCCGATCTCAAAAACTTATCTCCCCTTGCACTGCAGATTGACAAGGTCGCAAGAATATGGATAAATTACCTTCTTCGTGAAGCTGCTGCCAAGGCCAACAATGAAAAGATCGAAAAGATAATAGATCGTGCAGTCAAGCTTCCCGACTCAACCGATGCGCGTATTATTCAAATTGTTTTAGAAGATACGATAGCTGACGTTGATAAAAAACCATTTGATCAGGAAGAATGGGATAGAAAAAGCAAAGTCAACATGCTTAACCGTCGTATCGGAGAATTACAAAAATTCAAGAAGGTCAACGAATATTTGATCAGCCAGTTTGAGAAGGATTTGAATAACTTAAAAAAGTGACGTAGATGAGAAATAGCCAGTATCCTGTAATATACTTGTTGAGGAAATACTAGGCGGAGGAACTAAGAATGTGTTACTATATAGATTTTAGTTGGAGTTTCTACTCCGAAAGAAAACCTGACTTTTGGAAATGCCAATGTCTGCACCTGCGGTTCGCAATCTTTCCCGGTATTAATGGCATCCTTCACTTAAGTGATCTCATCGAGTATTGCCTGATTAATGCCGGAAACATTCAGCAGATCATTTAACCGTTGCGGATCACTGGAGAGGTCAGGAAGTTCTTTAATGAAGACTCCTTGATACATTTCATCAAAACCAATTTTGGAGTTCAACACATTATCGCTGGAAAAAGTTTGATTCAACTTTGCTTTGGAGAGCCGGATCGATTCCCAATACCGATCAATCATTCCCGCTAATGAAATAAAATCCTGTTTTCTTATTGCCATGTCGAATAGCCAATCCAGATTTATCAAGATCAAATTCCTGATTTCAAACTGCGGATATTCCGTATTGCTTATTTTATTCTTGAATTGTTCATTAATGTATTCATTGATACCAGGCAGCGTAAAATGAAAGTTGTTGTGCAGAATGATAGGATAAACAACAACTTTTTCTTCGGCAAGCACTCCGGTAATATCATCTTTGTTCAATCTGCCTTCTTTTAAAAGATTTAATTGACTAATGATTTGACCAGCTCCCTTGGGTCTGCCATTCGCCTTTTCGATAAAGTTTTCATCGATATAACTTTTCAGGTTGTCAAAATCCGGCGTCTCTATATAACTATCACTAAGTATATAAGCCTTGCATTCCATTAAAAAAATAATCTTGCCTTCCCGGTAATAACCATCTGATGAGGAATCACTGCTTGCATCATGCAATAACGTACCGCACTTAGTCTTTAAAATTTCCAATATGGATTTAAAGCAAATCTCTTCAATGACATGCTTGGAAACTTTGGTGCTGAACACATTAAAGCCATTTTCATCTTTTGTACTGAGCGTTTTTTCCAGACCGGTAGTTTTCACCAAGCCGAAAAATGGACCCAGGTAGGTATGCTTAAAAAAGAAGTTGGCGTCAAGAATCCGGTATCGGCCATCTTCAGCACGGAATAAAGGTCTTTTCTTAAGCGTCAACAATGTAGCTTTCTTATTCCCCATTTCCTGGTTAATTGACAACGACTCCAAATGAAGTGCCGGCACATTCTCAGGTGGATTGATATGCACCAATTTTTTTAATTGTCCTGTTGGATTGACTATCATTGCCGCCCTGAATACCCGGTAATAGCTGTTCGCTAACTGTCCGATACTTTTTAGTTCAAAAGAAGATAGATACTTTCTTAAAAAAGGTCTCCATTCTTGAGTTGCATAATGACACAATGCTATCAATTTAAAAAGTTCAAATAGAGGACTGACCGATTCGTTAAATTGGAACTGCCTTATATAAGGTTGCCATATCAAGCGATATTCCATAAAAGGTGCTTCTTTTTGCTTGAGTGCTTTATCCAGCAAAACCCGGTCTTTGTCATGTTCCTCGTCAATCGTCAGCAAATAAGCCAGCATAAAGGGGAATTCTTCACCTCTTCGGATAATATACGCCGGGCCTGTTTGATTGCGATGAAGCTCTTTGACGATAAGCGGCAACAAGTATCTTCGATGAAATAGTTCATAGGCGTCCATTCCAAACCCTGAATGCAACAATCTATTCAAATTAAATTCGATCAATTGAATCTGCTGGTCTGTATAGCTTTTGATTGTCGATTGCAATAGGCGAATTTGATTTTGCTGAAACGGCATGTCAGCTTCCAATTCGTTGTTAATAATCATGGCAATATTGATCATCGTGGATGAAGAGATTGCCGTTGTGACAATATCATATTGAAGACCCTCAGCCCCAAATAAGATACTAAAGCCGGGAACAGACTTCTGTTTCATATCATATCATTCTTAGTGCAGATAAAGGTACAAAACGATATCGCCCCGCTATGAAACGTCCTTCTTTCCCTCGGGATTGGCTAAATTGTATTTGCCAAGCTAACTGAAATTGGTTTTGGATTCAACTAACATTTGGTATCTTTGAAAGGATATAGCTCTTTCAAATCATTACAAAGTATATCATTTGATAAATGGGCCTTTAGTGCTCTTCCTGATATATCAGATTAATACTTTGAATTCAATAAAATTGCGCATGCAATTCGGAATCCAATCCAGATCATTTATTTAAGTTTCGGTTCGGGGGCCTATTCGGGGGCCTGCATAACTTCAAGAAAACATTCAGAGAAACTTAAATTCGTTCGGTCCGGTAGCTCAGCTGAATAGAGCACAAACCTTCTAAGTTTGGGGTCATTGGTTTGAATCCAATCCG
>WUUC01191983.1_pt1 | contig 40694 bp, 53 predicted proteins | sample 6278441 | NCBI WGS metagenome assembly WUUC01 (sample SAMN13675441, study PRJNA597444) | soil metagenome | isolation source: soil | place: USA: Washington | collected 2017-10
CCTCGAAGATGTGCCCCTCGGCGAGCCCGGGATCGGACAGGGTGAAACTGTCGCGCTGCTTGCCGCGGGCGAAGGGCTTGAACTTGGTGTCGGCGAAGAGGTCGACGCTCACTTGCCGCCCGCGAGCAGGCGCAGCACCTTGGCGACGTCCGTGCCGTCCTCGGCAGCGTCGTAGCGATCGATCATCGCCGCCTTGTCGTAGGCGATGCCGGCGGCAGTCAGCAGGTTGCGGCGGTCGCTCGCCGTGATCTCCGAGACCCTCTTGCAGACGACCTCGCCGAAGAACATCCCGGTCACGACCGAGCCCCTGCCGATCTCCCGGATCGCCTCCTTGGCGGCCTCGGCGAACATCGTCTGCAGCTCGGCGCGATCCCGGGCGAACTGGCTTCTGAGGTGCGCCGTTGCGTTTTCGGTGTTGGCTCGCGCTTCACCCGCGGTCAGTCCGGCCTCGCCCGCAATCCGCCGCACAGACGTCTGTGAGATGCCGTGCGCATCGGCGATCACCCGCGTGCCGACCTGCCCCCAACGGGCCCTGAGGTCGTCCTCGACGGCCTTGCGCACCTCATCAGTAATGGTCGCCACGGGCGATCACGTCCTGTCTCGCGGGTCGCCCCCGGGGCGGCCGTTCCCGATCATCGTACGGGCGCCGGGCGCGGGTCGGAGAATCCGATCGGGCACGGCTTGCCGAGCAACGTCTTGTGCGCGTACAGCGCACCGTTCGCCTTGACCTTGACACTCGGCCGCGTGCAGATCTCGCAGGTGTCCGGGGGCGGGGGCGGGTCGGCCAGCCCGAGAATGACCTCGAGGCGGGCGTGCGAGAGCTCGGGACTGATAGCCGGCGCGACGAGACGACCGCCATCGGCCCGGCCGTCCTGCCAGGCGAAGTAACCGCCCATCACGCCGAGCGCCCCGCCGAACCGCACGCAGACGGTCTCGCGCAGCATCATCGTCGCGAGCTCGCACGCGACCGATTTCGTCACGCGTACGTGCGGCACGCCGCTCTCCTGCAGGCGCACGGCGACGCTCGGCCACTCCGACCGCGGGACGTCGCCCTGCGTCGCGTCGGCGCGCTGCAGGACCTCGAAGGCGGGGGGCGGCGCAGGCGCGAAAGGGGCAACCTCTCGAGCGTGCGCCGCCTCACTGCCGGGGGCGTAGAAGTACCTCACCGACGCTCCGGCAGGCAGAAACCCACGGTCAGCACGCCGAGGCCGGCCAGCATGGCGGACCCGCCCCACGCGATCGGGCCCCCCTGCGCGCGGTCGAATCCGACGAGCACGGCGACCGCGCCGGCCATCACGAGCGCACGGCCGAACGCGATCACCAGGACCGGCAGGATGCTCACGACGCCAGCCATGTGACGAGCACGCCGATCACAACGAGCAGCATGCCGGCGATCCGCGGCCCGCACCCGAGGTCCCACCCGTCGAGCGGGTCGCGATCCGGACGCTCAGGCATCGCGCACCACGCAGCGCGCGTCGTCACCCGGCTTGTGACAGGCGTCGCAGTGTCCCGCATCCATCTGCCTCTGGATCTCGACCCGCTGCGCGGCGTCGGCCGCAGACCACTCGCCCTCGAGCCAGCGACCGCAGACCCTGCAGCTGTGCGCGCTCTTGAAACGGCAGCGCGACCGCTCGGCGGGCTGCCCGCGCAGGGCCGATTCGATGCGGCGCAACCGGTCCCACATCGACCCCTGAATTTCCGCGGCCTGCTCCCCGTATCCGCGCTCGCGCAGGCTGCCGAACGCTCCAATCTCGATCCGCAGCGACGCCACTTCGTCCGCGAGGCCAGCCGAGGCGACCCGCTGCAGCTTGCTCACGTGCACGGCGGCCGGCCGGACGGTCATACCGGGACCGGCCTCCTGCAGGCACACCAAGCCGGTCGAGCGCTCGACGTGGGTGATCTCCCAGACATCGATGTCGAGCGCGTCGCCGATCGGGTGGCCGCCCATGATCTGCACCCGGTCGCCGACCGCGAGCAACCGGGCCTCTTCGTTCTCCGTCATCGTCATGCTCACCATCCTAGTGACGCGTCACTATAACTGTCAACGCACTCGGGTCAGATCATCGAAGAGCAGGCGCAGCGCGGTCGCGGCCTGCAGCGGCACGACGCCGTTGCCTGCCCTCGCCAGCGCCGGATTGCGGTCGAGCACCGACGTCAGATGACCCTCGGGCAGCATCATCATCCACTCGCTGAACGCGGCGGCCAGCCTGCGCCCGCCCTTCGGTCCGATCTCCGTCGGTTCGGGTGCCGGCCTGCCGAGGACGGCGGCGTGCCGCTCGATCGCCTCGGCGTACTTCCCCCACCGTTCGGGCTGCACGGCACTCGGCAGCGCGATGTCGCCGGACGCGATGCCCTGGTTCGGCCCGCCCTGCTGCCGTCGGTCGCGCGCGACCGACGGCAGCATGTTCAGCGCCGACGCGAGCTCGACGCCGTTCTTCCGCCCCGACGTCTCCGTGCGCTCGACGGTCACCGGTCCGCGCTCAGCGTCGATGGCGCGCGGCGTCGGCAGAAGTGCGAGCTCGGCACCGAGCGGTGCCCCGCCCGTGAACCCTGCCGCGCGCCGCTCCCGCCAGTAGTCCTCGCTGCCCTCGCCGCGCGTCGACCCGTCGCGTGCCGTGGTCGTCGGCAGGTAGGCCGTCGACTTCTGCCCGCACGTCTGCACGGTCACCTGCCGGGCGTTCGGCGTGGTGCGGGTGCGGCAGGCCAGCAGGAAGACACGGTGTCGATGGTGCGCCGCACCGACCGCGCAGGCGCCCAGCAGGGCCCACCGCACGTCGTAGCCGAGCGCGACCAGATCGGCCACGATCGAATCGAAGATCGGCCGCATCTTGCCGCGCGTCAGGCCCTGGACGTTCTCGAACACGACGGTCGCGGGGCGGTGCAACTCGATCCCTGCGCGCCAGAACGGCCAGAGGTGCCGCGGGTCCGCCTCGCCGAGCTGCCGCCCTGCCGCCGAAAACGGCTGACACGGAATGCCGCCGCACATCAGCCGCACGCGCTCGGCGCGCTCCCAGAAATCCGGATCCGCGAAACTGCCGAGGTTCGGCACCTCGGGCCACCAGGTCTTGAGCACCCGCGACGCGTCATCGTCGATCTCGGCGTGCCAGCGCACGTCGACCTGCCCGGGCAGCCACAGTTCAAGGGCCATCTCCAGCCCGCCGTCAATAGCCTGAGGAAAGCGACCCGACACGGATTGCAGACTTCTCAGACATTAGACATCACCTCTCCCATTGGCAGGCATCGTGTTTCTGCCGGTCAGCCTGCGTCGCAGGGCATCGAGTGAGCGATGGCATGAGGCGCACATCTGCTCATAGTCATTGACGTCGGTGTACTTGCCGGTCTGATTCGCCCACTCGTAGATGCTGCCGCCGTCAGACCGGCCGCAGCATGAACAGTGATCCGGGCGCCCCCTGGCCGCGTAGACCCGCAGGTGTAGCGCGTTGTAGGTCGCCTGATCGCCTTTCCAGCTGTCGTTCTTCTCGCCGGTCTGGTCGCGTTTGATCGCCGGTCGCCGGTCGATCCCATGGCGCGGCATGAGTCGCTGAAGCACCTTGACCGTAGTTCCGGCGGCGGCGGCCGTCTCCCGCATCGTCAGGCCTGACTCGTAAAGTTCCCGGACCTTACTAACAAGATCCTCCGGATACTCAACCAGCGGTTTCGGAGACCATGCGGAAGACGCCCGGTCGTACTGACCCTTTGGCATGGCTACAGTCTATCAAAAGTCTGTAGCCATGCCAAACCAGCCCGCCGTACCCGCTGGAAAGGGAGCCGACCGTGAGCGTCACGCCACGACCTCAAAGCCGAGGTCGCCCGGGTTGTGCTTGGTGCCCCAGCCGAGGTGGAAGATGCCGCTGTCCGTCACGATCGCATTCCCGAGCACCAACTTGACCGTTACCGTCTTGCCGAGGTGCGTGGCGCTGACAGGAGCGACGTTCGTGAGGCGGATCGTCTGGCCGATGCTCGGGATGTTCCTCGTCATGTTCATACCCCTACTCTAGTGACGCGTCACTAGAACTGTCAAGTCAGTCGAGTAGACCGTCTCTGACCTGCGCCGCCTCCTGCGCGGCGAGGTCGTCGACCTTCGTCGGCATCCACTTGAGCAGGACCCCCGGGCCGAGCCATGACAGAGCCTCGCGCTTGGACGCGAGCACGAGCACGGCCTGTCGATCGTCGCCCCACGCGCCGCCCTTCGTCATCGCGTCGAAGACGCTGCGCAGCATCTTGTCGAGGTCGCCCGCCCGCATGGTGATCGCGTCGGACCACGGCACCCAGAAGTCCGCCCAGACGAATACCGGGCCCTCCTCGGGCGGCGCGGCGGACATGCGTTGACGGACGGCGAGGGCAACGAGCGCGGCCCATGCCGGCTCGTCCTTCGAGGCGTTGACGACGCGGTACGCCCGGCCACCCTGCGCGCCGTGCTGCACGTCGACCGATCCCTTGGTCCGCGGGACACCGGGCACCCACACGCGCCGCATCATCGCGGAACCGCGATCAGGTAGACGAACATGCCGAACGTCGTCGCCGTGAGCGCGATGCCGGCCGTCACGAGCGCGGCCCAGCCGGCGCGCGACCAGGACGGATAGGGCGCGTCGTAGCACTTCCCGATCGCGGCCATCGTCAGGCGCAACGTGCCGCACGCGACGAGCAGCAGCACGACCGCGAGCATGCCCGCCCCCGTGACGTTCACGCGACGTACTCGACGTCGAGGGTCTCGGAGTGCGACGCCGTGCCGCGGTCGACGGGCAGGCCGACCCGCGCCGCGCGGCCGTTGGCGTCGACCTCGATCAACAGCCCGTAGGCCTCGACCGTCTCGACGACCGCGCCGCGCGAGGTCGAGGGGTAGAACGCCATCGCCTCACCGGGCAGATACGACGTGAACTCGTCAACGATTCCGTCGATCTTGCCCTTGGCAATGCCCTGCTCATTCAGGAAGGCACGGAATTTGTCGGCCGCGGTCGTGATCTGATCTTCGTTCATGGGTCCATCATAGTGACGCGTCACTAGAATTGTCCAGCCGATCCGAGAGCGAGCAGCATCTCAAGCCGCGCTGACCCCTTGGCCGTGTCGATCATCGTGCTCACCTCGCCCGCGTGCGCGCCGTCCGGCGCCTGCAGCCCGAGCATGCGCAGGGTGTAGCGCTGACCGCTGCTCGCCTCCCTCGCTCGCCACGTCCGCGACTTCGCCGTCAGCCGGCGCTCGGTCGGTGTCACGCTCGCCTCGGCGTAGCCCTGAGCGATGCCGAGGTCGTGCAGCCCTCGGCGGATCGGTACCGGGGGGCCCGAGTCGGCCGGCACGGACAGGACGTCCCATCGCGCGTCGGGGGTCGGCATGATCGCGACATAGCGCTGCCCGAGCGCGAGAAAGAAGATGCCGGCGCCGTAGGTGCTCAGCCACTGATTGCGGCTGCCGTGGAAGAGGTCGACCGCCTCGGTCGTCAGCGTGCCGTCCTGGTAGACCGTGTCGGGGCTGCCAGGGACCTCGAGCTTCTCGGGCCGCTTGCACCAGCACTGATCCGGACGGCCGCCCCCGCACGCGCACCGGTCCGTGCAGGCCCCCCTGCCGCACGGGCAGAGACCCGAGCCGAGCAGGGACATCGGTCCGCAGGTGCACGGGTCGCGCTCGATCGCGTCAGGCATCTCCGGACCGAAGAGCTCGACGGCCGCCTGCAGCGTGTTGTGTTCCGAGGCGCCGCACACGTCGAGCACGAGGGCCGAGGTCTTGCCCGGGTAGGGGCGCAGGATGCGGCCGACCATCTGCACGTACAGGCCGTTGGACGTGGTCGGGCGCATGATGACGGCGGTGTCGCAGGGCGGGCAGTCCCACCCCTCCGTGAGCACCATGGCGTTGCAGACCACCTGCAGGCGGCCGGCCGCGTGGTCGGCGAGGATTCGCTTCCGGTCGGCCGCGGGCGTGCGGTAGTGCACGACGTCGCTCGGGAAGCCTTCCTGCCGCAGCACGTCGCAGAGCTCTTCGGCCGAGCGGATCGAGGGGGCGAAGACGACGACGCGACCGCGGGGGGCGTGCGTGCGCAGGGCCTCGGCAATGCGCTTCGGCGCGAGCGAGGCGCTCAAGGCGTCGGCGAGGGCGTCGGGCTCGTAGTCGCTGCCCTTGCGGCGCACGGCCTTGAGCGAGAGGCCGTCGACGGCGACGCGCAGGGCCCGGGGGCGCACGAGATAGCCGGACTGGATGCCGAACTGGATGTCGCGGGTCGCGACGACCTCGGCCCAGACGTCGCCGAGCGGCAGGGCGTCGCCGCGGGACATGGTGGCCGTGACACCCATGCTGACCGCGCCGCGGCTCAGGAAGTAGTCGCGGACCTCGCGGAAGAGCGGGGCGGCGTAGTGATGCGCCTCGTCGCAGATCACGAGACCGACGTCGGACAGCTGCCGGCGCCGCGACTCGGTGCGCAGGGTCTGCGGGCTGGCGACGACGAGATCGGCCATGGTGTCGTTGCGGTTGCCCATGACGATGCCGGTGCGCAGGGTCGGCGCGATGTCCTCGAGCTTCCCTGCGGCCTGCTCGACGAGCTCGGTGCGGTGGGCGAGAGCGAGCACCCGCTGTCCTGTGCGCAGGTGATGTTCGACGGCGCCGAAACCGAAGGTGACCGTCTTGCCGAGGCCGGTCGCGAACACGAGCGCGGGCGTGACGACGCCGCGGCGGTGCGCGGCCGTGAGCGCGTCAAGGCCCTCGCGTTGGAACGGGCGCAGCTTGAGGCCGAAGGTCATGAGTGCATCCTAGTGACGCGTCACTAGGACGTCAAGAGCGACATATGGGGCGGGGGCAGGGCGCGATGCAGGCTGATGCACGTTAAAGATGATCATGCAGGCAGTCGATGCAGCCTGCATTTTGGCTGGTCAGGGGTCGTTTTTGGGGGTCGAAATTCAGGCTGCACAGGCATCTCCCGACAGACCCCCCATACAAAAATACATAAGGGTACCCTTACTCAATTCTCTAAGCGCATAGTTCAGCAACTGCCTGCACTGCATGCATTATCCCTGGTCAGGTGTCATTTAGAGCCTGCAACGTTCCTGCATCGCTGCCTGCATTCGCTCCGAGCCTGCATTCGCCAAACGAAAGCGACCGCTCCCGGGGTGAGCGGGAGCGGTCGCGAGGGGGCGGAGCGGGTCAGGCGAGCGGGGCGGCGAGGTCGATGACCTCGGGACGGGTCGAGGGCGCGGGGCGACTGAGCACGAGACCGAAGAAGAGTTGCTGTTGCGGCGCCTCGGCGTTCGGCTTGCGACGGGAGACCGACACGCGGCCGGACAGGGCCGAGCGCAGGTTCTTCGAGAAGACGGGTTTCTCGACCACGTGCGTGCGTCCCTGCGTGCGCCGCGCCCAATCGACGTACGCCGTGTAGAGGTCGTCGAGCCACTCGGACAGCCCGCAGGCCGGGTCCATGAGCGAGAGGCAGTCTTCGATGAAGCCGGCGACCGGCGACGTGCTGCGCGCGATGTCGCGCTCGGCCTCGCGCGACTCCTCGGTGTCGGAGAATCTGCCGCGGGCGGTCAGGCTGCGCAAGCCGTCGAGCGCCCAATTGAAAATGCCGGGCATCTCGGCGACGAGCCGATCCTTGAGGGTCGGGTCCTCGCGGTCGTAGACGCTCTGGTTGAAGGGGATGTGCAGCAAGCGGCCGAGCAGCGCGCCGGACGGATCATGGAAATCGGGCTCGTCATTGCCGACGATGACGAACCGGGTCGGCAGGTGACCGCGCCATGACTTCTGACCTTTGCGGTGCACGGTGCGCGGGTCGCGGCCCGAGATCGCCTTGAGCGACTCCACCGATGACTCGACGTCACGGTGCTTCCATGACGCGTCCGTGACCATGGCGAGACTGTGCCCGATCAGGTCCTCCTCGCCGAACTGCTTCGAGAGGCCGATCAGGGTCACGGCCGCCGTGTTGTGCTCGCCCATGAGGGCCTCGAGCACCGTGACGACCGTGCCCTTACCTGCGCGCCGGGCACCGTACAGGTGCAGGATCTTCTCGAGGTCGCGCCGGCCGCTGACGAGGTACCCCATGAACTCTTGCAACAGCTGTCGGGAGTCGGCCGCGGGTACCTGCTCGTCGAGGAACTTCAGCCAGAGGGGGCACTGCGCGTCAGGGTCGTACGCGTAGGGCAGCGACGACACGTTGAACCGGTCCGGAGTGTGCGGCAGGAGCCGCTCGGTCGCGAGGTCGTACACTCCGTTGGTCAGCGCCGTGACGCGCTCGTCGGGCTCGGCCGCCTCGCGCAGCACGATCGCCGTGCCGAGCGCGTGCATGAGTGCGTGGATGCTGCGCGGGTTGGGGTTCCACGGCTTGGACTCGGGCACGCCGCGGGCGTCCGGCTTGAGATACCAGCACGGCTCCGTGTCGAGGTAGACCTGCCCGTGCACCTCGTCCTCGGGAATCAGGTGCCAGTGGGTACCGACGTGCCGATACCAGTCGCCGCGCCACCGGCGCAGGCGCCACCCTCGGCCGCCGAGGCGTGCGGCAACCTGCCGTGCTGCGTCGAGAGGCGTATTTGGCGAAGGCAAGAGTGCCCCCTCGGGTAGAGCAACGGCGTCAGCGGGCGGTGGAGTACTGCTCGAAGCGAAAGGGAGCGCCGGCAGGTCGATGACCTCGCCCCCGGTCGGCGGCCGGTCTGCAGGTGGATCGAGGGTCTCGGCGCCCGCGTGATTCCGGCCGCGCGTCCAAAGACCCTCGATCTCGGCATCGCGCACGAGCACGTTGAGCGGGTGATCTTTCACGGCCGCCCACCAGGCGTCGCGAATCTCGTCAGGGTCGAGCGGGTTCCAGTCGGAGTTGATCAGGCGCCAGAGGTCGGCCGCCTTGCCCCATCCCATCGTGTTGCGTCGCGAGGTGGCCGCGCGCAGGTCTGCGCACTTGCCGTCGACGATGCCCTGCGCATAGCGCGTGAGGCGATCGTCGGACGGGACCGGCGCGTTCGGGTCACGCGGGGGGCGCGGCTCGAAAACCGGGGGTCGCACGAGGTCGAGCAGCCACGCGGGCGCCGGCGCCGGATCGACGTTGGCGAGGATCTCGTACGGGCCTTTGGCCGAGACGGACGGCCAGACGACGATCTGACCGCCCTTGCCGCGCACGTCGATACCGTCCGGGAGACGGCCGGCCGAGTTAGTCGGCACAAAGTCGTCCGGCATCGTGAAGGCATAATGCGCGCCGCCGGACCCCGTGCGCTGCATCCACGTGAGTGGCAGGTCGCCGTGCTCGTCGGTGAGCGCCCTCAGTGCGGCATCGCCGCCGTGGTCGGGGTCGACGTCGAGCACCCAGATGCCCGAGACGGGTCCCGTTGCAATGCCGATGTTCATCAGCGGGCGCGCCTGCACGCTGAACTCGCTGATGAACGCGACGGAGCGCAGGGCGGTAGTCCACCTAGGGTGCTGCGGGTGCTTCCCTGCGCTGCGGCACTCGGTCTTGCGTCGCGTGGTGTCGTACACGATGCACGTGCAGATACCGCGCTCAGGGTCGACGTGCTCAAGCTCGACGGGCTGCCACCCTCGGGCGCCGTACCGGGTGAGCGCCTCGCGGACGAGGGCAATGCGCGCCTCGGTCATGATGCGCCCGAGTGGCCGTGCTCGAATCGCGCGGAACGGGCGGCGTCGACAGCCTGTTGAATGCCCTGACCGGGGTGGCCACCTCCACTCCAGAGGGACAGGTGCCCGCTAAGCGGACGTGTCAAGCGGCAGCCTCCGTAGCCGTGGGGCTGGCGGCAATGCCCACCCGCGGACAGGAAAGCCTCCGCGCCCCTCGGTAGCCACGCGGGCAGAGCAAGCCATGTATCCGTAGCTTCATCGCTACCCGTGCCCGGCATGCGCAGCGCCTGCGCGCAGTTGCAGCGCCACGGATGGCACTCGACACGGCAAGTACGCAGTTCGGAGACGACGGCGACAGGAGTCCTCGTAACCCAGAACAAATCTTCGGCGAGATTGCGCTCCCGCTCACTGGGGAATCCGCCTTTAACCTCGACCCAGAGGCCTAGGGGATGCTTTCCGTAGCCGGCTGTCCGGTCGCGTCCGTGAAAAAAGATACGGAAATCGGGCAGGTACCGGCCGGATGGCAGGTCAAACCCCTCCGGCTCGTAGTCCCATTCCAGCCCCATGCCGTCGAAGAGCACTGCCCATCGCGCCTCGATACGCGACCGGAAGTGATAGCCCTTGTAGCGTGTCGGGATTGCGCGGATCGTGCTATTGTCGGTGCTGTCCTCGTGATGAGCCGCCCTGCCGGGGGCGGCTTTTTTCATGGTCATTTACGGTTGTCCTCGCTCTTGCTTTCGGGTGGCGTGCAGGTCCAGCCGCGGGCGCGCAGCCACTCCGCTCGACGCTCTTCCGCCTTACGCTGAGCGGCGCGGGTAGCCTTGGCCGTCCTCGGCTCGATCATGGCCGAGAGCGTAGCACGGCTTGCGGATTCCGTAACCCGTTGCTTCACCGCGACCAGCCCTGAGCGATCGACAGCTCGTCCGAGGCGCGCGTGATACCCGTGTAAAGCCAGCGCCGGGGGGTCTCGGGCTCGCGGTGGAAGACGCTGCTCTCGTCGATGAGGGCGACCTTGCGCCACTCCGACCCCTGCGACTTGTGCACGGTGATCGCCTGCGCGAAGGTCATCAGGGCCACGCCGTCCGGCAGGAAGCGGGCGCGGCACGCGTCGCGCTCGGCCTCGTCGGAGATGAACCCGTCGACCGGCGCGACGACCTCGAGCACCACGCCGTCGTCCGTGCGCAGGCCCAGCACGTAGAAGCCGGGACGACGCTGTGACGGGCTGCAGTCGAGGACATCGAAGAGCTGCCCGTTGAAGATGCCGAGCTCGCGATTGTTGCGCAGGCACATCACGCGGTCGCCCTCGACGGGCAGGGCGTGCGGCAGGCCGAGGCGGTCGCGCATCGCGTAGATGAGTGACCAGCGCGTTGCCCGCTTGCCGCACAGCACCTGATCGTGCTCGAGCAGGGACGTGACATCCGTGTACGTGAAATCGAAGTGACCGAGCCTGCCGCCCTGCCGCACGCGGGTGGCGAGGGCGAGAATCGGGGAGTCGAGCGCCTGCCGATGGATCTCGGTCAGCATGAGGTCCGGGGTCCGGGCTGTGAAGTAGCCGTCGCCACCGACCGGGGGCAGTTGCTCAGGGTCGCCGAGCACGAGGATCGGCACGCCGAACGACAGGAGATCGGCCGCGAGCCTGTCGTCGACCATGCTCACCTCGTCACAGATCAGCAGCTGCGCGCCGGCAAGGTCGCTGTCGGGGTTGAGGATCCACGATCCATTGTTGATCTCGGCGAGCAACTGCTGCCGCTGCGCCTCGAGGGCTGCGACCTCGAACGGCGATGCGTCGATGGCGAGCTTGAGCGTCCGCAACTGCCGCTCGACGATGCGCAGCTTGGCCTCGGCCGCGGTCGACTGCCGGGTGTAGATCAGGCTGTGCAGCGTCGAGGCAGGCTCGCAACCTTTGGAGCGCAGCACCTGCGCAGCCTTGCCCGTGTACGCGGCGTAGAGCACCTGGCCATCGGACAGGCCGAGGTGCCGCGGGACCTCGCGGGCAATCGTGGTCTTGCCCGTGCCCGCGGGTCCTGCAAGGTAGAACGTCTGCGCGTGCGGGCTGTCGTACCAGGCGCCGATTGCGGCGAGCGCGCCCGTTTGACCGGGTGAGAACGCGGTATGCTGCGTCACTGAAAGGCTCCTTTGGGAGTGCGACCCGCGGGCTGACCCCCGCGGGTTTCTCATTTTGCCTTGCGGCCGGACGTGATCTTGCGCACCTTGCGGGCGGGCGGGCTGTAGTCGAGGCCGTGCTGCGCGGCGAAGGTCGCGCGGTCCGGCGCCGGCAGGGCCTCGAGCTCGCCCTGCAGGCGCTCGAGGTTGGTCAGCGCGCCGTATTCGTCGGCGAGGTTGCGGGCGAGCTCGGGCCATCCCGGGCCCCAGAATGCCCGGCGCATGAGGTCGGACAGGCTGATCTTCGCCCTGCGGGCCCACGCGCGCACCTCGCCTGCCTGCTCGGGCGTGCCGAGAAAGATGAGCTGCGCGGTCGTCTTCGCCTCAATTGTGGCGGACGGCATGAGGTCGTCCTTTCGGTCGGGTTTTACCTGATGAAGAGAGACTATTGCAATTCTAGTGACGCGTCAATATAGTCGACGTCATGAGACGGATCATGAGTCAGCTCGGAGTGTTGGCGGCCGTACTGTTCGGCGCCGTGGTGTTCGGCATGTGGGTGACCGAGCCGCCCTCGCAGGCGCCGGCAGGGATCGCGACACCGGCCGCGGTCACGCCGCGCGAGGATCGGATGGCGGCCGAGCGGCGCCTGTGCGAGCTCGCGAACCGCGGGGGCGGGCAGGCGGTCGTCGGCGAACTCGCGGCCGAGCCGGGCCTGCGGTACTCAGTCGCGGTCGCGGGTCTTACCTATGCCGACCGCGAGGACTACCTGCCCGAGCTGCTGCGGGCCTGCAGGGCGGCGGGGGCGCTGTGAAACAACAGGACGCAATCCGCGTGCACGCCGAACTGCTGCAGCGCGCGGCGGACCCCGTACTCAAGGCCGTGATCGAGGCGCACTGCCCGGACACGACATGGATCACACCGGACACGCACACGGATTGCGCGGGCTGCAACGGCAACATTCAGGGCGACGGCATCGGGTGGCCGGACGACTGCTCAACGACCACGATCGCAGCGCGCGGCCTTGGGGTGACTCTCGTATGAAGCTGCGGCAGGGCACGGGCAACGGGGCGCGGTACATCTATTTGCAGCTCGGCGACGAGAGCGACGGCCGCGACCCGCTCGTGTTCGCGACGACGCACCCGGACATCGCCGCTCTGCTGGTCAGGCTGTCGGGTGGCATGACCGTGCCGAATCAGCAGGCCACGCTGCGAATGCTCGCGGGAGCGCTCGGGCAGCGCTGCGACTCGGCGCGCGACGTGCACGTGACCCCGCACACGAATTGCATCCTGCGATGAGCACGATCGAGCCGCGGCCGTGGTTCGCGGTGCCGCCGCTCTCGCAGGCGATCGGGCCGGACGGCACGGTGGTCGACGTGGCCTACCTCGGGGGCGGCGTCGCGCGGATCGGCGACGGGGGGGCGATCGTCGACCCGTACGACACGGTGCCGCTCGTGCTGCCCGAGCTCGGCGACGCACTGCGCGAGATCTTCCGGGCGTTTCCGGACACACAGGTAATCGAGGAGTAAATATGGCATACGGCACGGCGGGTCAGCGCCGGGGCTTCTGCGCCGACTGCGGCGCCGGACGGGACCTGCAGGACGATGGCACCATGCCGGACCACCCGGTCTACCGGGTGGAGTGGAATCGAGCCGGCACCTTCGAGCCGCGGGCGTACCCGAGCGACCGCGAGGAAGACCTGCACTGCAGCGGGGCGGGCAAGCGGCCGACGCCCCTGCCGGACAGGCGACCGGGCAAGCGGGTGCTGCAGCGCAAAAAGGAAGAGCTCGACCTGCAGCGGATCGCTGCGACGTGGGCACTGGCGCGACAGGCGAGGAGGCGGGCAGCATGACCGGCATGACGTTGTATTTCCTGATCATCGGTGCGGCTCTCGCCGTCCTCGGCGCCGACGCTGCGGTGCGATCGTGGCGCTTCCCGGGGCGGGTCGAGGACGCGTCGTGGTTCTCACCGCGGTCGGCGCCCGTGCTGTCCTGGCGGCCGATCGGCCCGGCACTCGGGCCGTGCGCACACCCGGACGACTGCAGGCACGGCGTCGAGCTGCGCTGCGGGCGACCGCTCGACGTGGGCATCGGCGGCCGGCACACGGCCGAGGCGATGACCTATCGGCTCGAGGTCGTCGCCGAGTGGTCGCCCGCCGATGAGGTCGCCGAGGTCGAGGCGAAGCGCCTGCCGTTCGATGATGTCGACGAGTGGCTTGCCGGGCGGCTGAGCGACTACGGTCACGCGCTCTCGCAGATCGAGTCGGCCGCGAGGGCGGGCAACGGCGGACGGCTGCTCGGCGGGGCGTACGGCCGGACGGTGGCCGAGGAGGTCGAGGCGTTCGAGCAGCGATCCATGCGGATGCACGCATATCGCATGTTGCACATGAGTACCCGGGAGTACGCGCAGGTGCGTCTCGCCGAGCCGGTCGCGGTCTGATAGAGTCCTAGTGACGCGTCACTAGATAGGGAGCAACGATGGCGGACAAAGAGATCAAGGCGGCGATCGACCGGCGCAACGAGCAGCGTGCGCGCGGCCTGCTCAACTACTTCCATGAGGGCCTTGGCCTCGATGGAGCGACCGAGGGCAAGGCGCTGAGTGACGCTCTCGACTGGGCGGCGACGGACATGCGCGAGACGGCCGAGCTCTACCTGCAGGCGCAGATGCGCGGGGGCAAGTCGTACGCGGACAACCTCAAGACGCAGTCGGCCGGATTCGCTTTGATGGCGGCCGGCCTGCGCAAGCTGCCCGCGCAGCGTGCCGAGGTGCCGCCCGCGGGTGAGCTGCCCGTGGAGATCTTGCCGACCGCGAAGCCGGGCGCCGTGCAGGCCTTCGTCGCCGAGCGGGTCGCGATCGAGCGCACGGGGCGCAACGAGTGCCCCGAGTGCGGCGAGGTGCCGACTGGTACGACCGTGACCGTGGGCGAGGACGTCTGGCTGCCCGACACGCAGCAGTGGTCGACCGCGCCGGGTGAGACGGTCTACACGCCGTGCATGCACCCTATCGGCACACGGCAGGCTGACGGGTCGCTGCTGACCAAGGCCGACGAGGTGGCGGACTACCTGTCCGGAGCGAGCGAGGAGACGCCCGTGCTGCAGTTCGAGGACCCCGCGCCGGCGCCGTGGGCGAGCGGCCCGGACGGCGACCGCGCCGAGGACCCTGCGCCCGTGACCGACCTCGGCATCGTGCGCATGGTCGAGCGCCCGCCCGGGAGCGGCCGATGGGAGAACGCCGAGCCGCTCAGCCTGACCGCGCCGGCGGGTCCGGCCGTGGTGGGCCTCGAGTACACGACGGGCGAGCGGGTCGCCCTGCCGCCGAGCCTGCCCGCAGGGATGCAGACCGCCGGACCAACATGGCGGACGATCGCCGCAGCCTTCACGCAGTTCGAGGACCCGGCGCCGCCCTCGTGGAAGCGCGACCCCGGGGGCGCGCGGGTGACGTTCGCCGACCTGCGCGCGCTGCTCGGCAAGGGATTCGAGGCGACCGGGCTGCCGGCGCACGTCTCGCACTCGCAGATCGACAACTTCGGCGGGGGCTGCCGGGCGCAGGCGATCATGCAGCGCAGCACGACGCTCGGCGTGGTGCAGGTGCCGCAGTGGGCGAACGTCGGCGGGCACGCCTACCACTATGCGGTCGAGGAGATCGAGAAGCTGCTGCACGGCTCGAATGCCGCCGCGGCGGCCGAGGGCGTCAAGGCGTCGGGCGGGTCGGCGAAAATCTGGAACCGCGCGTTCCGCCGGGCGATGCAGGAGACGGCCGACGCGTCGCCGGTCCCGATCGAGCGGTGGAGGGCGAGCAATAAGGGCCTCGAGAATCAGACGTGGTGGCAGGTCAACGGCGAGACGATGCTGCAGCGGTACGTCGACGCTCGCCTTGCCGAGCTCGAGAGCGCGTGGCGCCGCCTCGAACACGTCGAGCTGCAGTTCGAGATCGACGTCGAGGGCGTGCCGTTCAAGGGGTTCATCGACCAAGTGTGGGCCGTCCTGCAGGCCGAGGGCCCGATGCGACCCGGCGACGTGCTGATCGACGACCTCAAGAGCGGCAAGACCGATCCGACCAGGCAGCAGCTCGGCCGCTACGCGCAGGCGCTCGTGCGGCAGTTGCAGGGCACCACGCCGATCTCAAGCAAGGTGTGGGGGCGATTCTGGGACGCGCGCAAGGGCACGTGGTCGGCGCCGATCGACCTGCTCGCGGACTACACGGCCGACGCGCTCACGCTCGACGTGCTCGGCACGGACGCGTCCAAGCGGTCGGGTGCCTTCCTGCCGCGCGAGACGACGTTCTGCGGCGGCTGCAGCGTGAAGCACGCCTGCCCGATTTTCGCCACGCGGGCGTCTTGACATCCTAGTGACGCGTCACTAGAGTCTGAGGTGCAAGGCAGTACAGAGAGGCCGGACGCTGAGATAGGCGCCCGACCTTGGCCCTTCGTCAGCCAATTGGCAGGCCCGGCACCTAGGCGCCGGAATGGTGGTTCGAGTCCACCCAGGGGCACGCAACCGCAACCACAGTGTCAACCGCAGAGAGAGCGAGACCAGCACCATGACCGCACCCGCGCAGGGTATCCCGCAGTTCGAGGACCCGGCCGCCGCGGGGGGCAAGCGCCCCCGCATCGCCGACCTGATGGGCCGCACCGTGTTCGTCCAGCCGCTCAAGATCGAGCGGGGGCTGCCCGGCCTCGACCCCGGCTCGACGCAGGACCGCATCACGGCGAACGTGACCGTCATCGACGGCGGGCCGCTGCAGTTCGGCGGCAAGCCCGAGAAGCACCAGCCGCACACCATGACCGTGTCGACGCCGTACACGGCCGAGGGCGTGTTCATCTCGCAGACCGCGCTGATCAACGCGCTGAGCGACGCCCTGCCCTCGCCCAAGAAGCCGCACGGCGGCGTGGTGCTCGGCGTGGTCGTGCAGGGCGCGCAGCCGTCCGACGCCCGCAAGTCGCCGCCGTGGCTGCTGCAGACGCTCGACGCCGCAGACCCGCGCCGGGCGCAGGCGCAGGCCGTGCTCGCCGCCGTCATTCAGGGGCACTTCGTCAACCCCGAGCCGATCGACATCGCGACCGGTATCGCCGTCTCGGCGCCCGCTCACGTGCAGGCGGCACAGGCGCAGGTCGCCGCGGACTACGGCCTCATGCAGCAGCAGCAGGCCACGCCGCAGATGCCCGCCGTGGTGCACGCCCCCGGGCAGGCGCCGAACTACACGACCGCCGCGGGCATTCAGGCGGCCGTGCAGCAGTCCTACGCGCCGCCCGCGCAGCCCGCGGCGCCGGCCGTCGACCCGAACTACCTCGCGGGGCAGGCGCAGCAGCAGGCCGCGGCTGCTGCTGCCGCTCAGCCGCCCGTGCAGCAGCCGAGCATGCCGCAGGGTGTCGCGCCGTACCCGACCGCGCCGGTCGACGCGCCCGCGCAGAACGTCGGGCCGAACGGTCCGGCCGCGACCGGGTGGCCGCAGGAGGCGTGGGACCGCCTGCAGCCCGCGCAGGCCAACGCGATCCGGGCGACGCTGCCCGCGTAGTGCATGAGTAAGACGAAGGCCCTGACGAATCTCGTCAGGGCCTTCGTCGTGCGTGCTGCAGGCGCTCAGTGCTGGCTTTTGCGCTGCCGCGGCTCGGTCTCGCCCTCGGCGGTCGGGTCGGTGCCGTCCTGCCCGTTGTTCGCGACCCATTCGGCCTGCAGGTCACGCTGCTGCTCGGCCGACTCGGGCTCGGCGCCGGCCGCGGCGAGGCGGGCGGTCCGGTCCTCCTCGGTCTCGCCGGGGACCCAGTCGACGACCGGCGCCGGGTGCGTGACCGGCGCCGCGGGGGTCGAGGCGATGTGCGTTCCGTCCTGATTGAACTCGGGAGAAGTCATGACGGGAGCGTACCGCCGTAGCCGTCGCGGCGCCGCTGCTGCAGGGCCTCGACGACGCCACCCTGTGCGCCGACTCGAGCTGCCGCTTTCACGATGCCCGCGATCGAGCTCGTCGCGACGAGCGGGCGACCCATGCTGTCCTGCGGGGCGGCGAGCGGCGTGACGACTCCGCGGACGAGCACGCCGCCGACCACGGTCACGAAAATGTTGATCAGGACGAGCCAGCGCACGGCTTCGGTCGGCAGCACGTTGAGCGCGTCGCCAGAGATCACGAGGGCGTTGAGCCCGGCGATCATGGCGACGAGCCACAGCACGGGTTGCGGCCGGCGCCGCTTCGGCGGCTCGACGGGAGCGGTCGGTTCGATGATGGTCATGGTGTCCGCCTCTCAGGGATTGCAGTGAAACTCGGCCTGCAGGTCGATCCATGCCTGCCGGGCCTTGATGCCGGCGCCGGTCGCCTCGGTCAGTGCCTCGGCCTGCTCAATCGCCACCCTGCAGACCACGAAGCGGCTACGCTCGGCAGCCTCGCTGCGCGCGGCTACGGCTCGGGCGGCCTCGGCACGCTGCCGTCCGTCAAGGTGGTTGGAGTACGCGACGTTGCCGATCGCGAGGGCGAGGGCGGTCACGAGCGCGATCAGACAGCCGTACAGGGCGAGGCGCACCGACCTGCGGATGCGGTGCACTTCCTCGATCAGGGGCGGGATTCGATCGGTCATGACCTGCTCAACGGGTCACGGCGTCGACGATGAGGTGGACGACGTAGGCAATGCCCCCGGCGCTGACGGCGACTGCGGTTGCCCCGTAAGGCCCGAGATCGCGGAGAGCAGCGCGGCCACCCCGGGAAACCCGATCGCGCAGCCGTAGACGATCAGCAGCGGAATCGAGACGTTGCCGGTCCACTGCTGAAAGCCGATTCCCACCCATCCGAACAGGAACATAACGCTGTCGCGCCGTACGGGAAAGCGGCGGGCTGACTGCGCGGGCGCCGAGGTTGCCTGCTCGCTCACTCACTGCCGGACCCGAATGCGGTCGCGAGGCGCGCGCGGAGGTCGGTCTCGGACTGCCGTAAGGCCTCGATCTCGGCGACGAGCGCGACGTTGGTCCCGCGTACCTCGGCCACGGTGGCGCCGACGCGCTCGATCGCGTCGATGATCGGCTGCGGGTCGGCGCCGGTCGCGACGGTCAGCGCGCGGATCGCGGAGAGCATGACCTCGTCACGGGCCTTGTCCTCGGCATCGGCGATGCGGGCGGCACGGGCGAGGTCGCGCAGCTCGACGAGCGTCGTGATCGCGGGCACCTCGGCGCGGCCGACCGCATCGGAGTAGCCGGCCTCGACGACACCGGTCGCGAGGTTCTGCTGCCGAGCGAGGGCGAGCACGAGTCTGTGCGTGTTGCTGAGCTGCCGGGCCTGCTCGGTATCCATGTCCGCATCCTGTCCTGTGAGTGCTGCGAAGATCTTACGCATCGCGGCCATGCTGCGCAGGATCGAGCGGCGCAGGCGGCCGTGGAAGTGCCAGAGGTGCGACGAGTCGGAACTGTCGACCTGGTTGCGGATGTTGTCCCAACCCTCGACCTGGTTATCGGTGTCGGTCTGGCCGAACCACTCGACGAGCTCTTCGAGCTGACCTGAGCGGGTGGCGCGATCGGCCGCCTGCGAGATCGCGCGCATGGCGGCCGGGGGCAGGGTGATGTCGAATGCGGCGATGCAGTCGACGAGGCCCGAGCCGAGGCCGCCCTCGACGGAATAGCTGCGGTTCGTGCAGAACCTGCTCGTGAGGATCCAGCGCTGTGACCGATGCCCGCCGCTGAAGTGGCGGTTGTCACCCTTGGCGCCACCGTTGCCGCGCGGCACGCCGTAGAACTCGCACAGATTGTCGATCAGCCAGCGAAACTCGGGCGTGACGACTTCCGCGTTCCATGCCGGCTCGGCCTGCAGCTGCGCGTAGGTCACCATTTCCGCAGGGTACCCGCTCCGAATCAGTCGCTGACGCGTCGCACGGAGAGCGTCGCTGTCAGGTTCTGCGACACGCCACTGCTCTGGAACACGGCGCACTTGATCGTGTCGGCGACGGCCGCGGTGAAGGTGGGCGTTTTCAGGTTCGCGGTGCCCCCGCCGGACTGCGTCACGCGGACAGTGACGTTGTGCGTGACCTGGTAGAACTGCCCACTGCCGCCCATGGTCACGAAGAGTGTCGCCTCGTATTTGCCCGCGGTCTGGATCGTGACGGTGTCCGACCCTGCCGTGAACATGACGTCGGAGTCTGCGTCTTCGGTGTCGAAAACGATGTTGGTGCCGACGCCGCCTGTCGCGATCGACTGCGCCGCCGCCCTGCGCACCATCGCGAGCGGCGGCGCGAGGAGACGCTGCACGGTCGTCAAGGCGGCGATGATCTGGTTGTACTCGGTCGCGGTCAGAACGTCGAATGCGCCTTTCGGCGTGGGCATGGTCATGGTCAGGCTCCAATTCCGAGGCCACGGGGGCGCCATAGTCTGACGGCGCTACCGACCGGCAGGGCCTTGACGACGCCGTTGACCGAGCGGGTCACGGTGAGCGCCTGAATGTTGTTGATCTGGAAATTATCCCAGGTGGCGACCGCGGGGGCGTTCGTGTTGCCCGAGGCGCGACCGGCGCGCGGCTGCACGTAGCCGGCCGTCAAGCGGCTCGTGTCCGTCAGGTCGATGGTGGGCGACGTCGGCATCGTCGCGCCGACCCAGACCCAGCACTGATGTCGCGATCCGACCGGGGCGCAGCGGAACCGGTAGACCTGCCCGGGGGCGTGCACGATCGACAGGGGCACGTCGGCGATCATCGTGCCCGAGGGCAGGAAGAGCTGCGCGCGGGTGGCGAGGCTGGTCTGAATGACCAGGCGGAACGTGTATCCGCCACCGCCCGCGATCTGCCGGTAGGTGATCTGCAGCTCGAGCGACCCGCCCGTGGGGCTGACCGCGTAGCTGCCGTGGGCCGTGACGTCGAGGTCGACACCCGGCAGCGTGACCAACGACATGGATCGTGAGCCGGGCGACGCCGCGACGGACATGGTGGCGGCCGAGCCGGTCGCCGCGAAATCGCCCGGGACCATACCCGTGCTGCCGCCCTGCGCCCACGCGTGCGCCGGCAGGTTGGCGGTCGCGGGCGTGCTGCCCCACCCGTTGGCGACGACGCGCGTGAAGGGGTCGGTGAGCGGTTCGTTGGTGACGGCCGTGAGCGTGACTTGCTCGCCCGCGGCCGAGAGCGGGATGTTCAGGCCCGCGCCCGTGGTGATCTGCGCGCCGCCGGTCGCGACCATGAGCGTGGTGTCGGTCGTCGAGGCGGCCTGCAGGACCTCGGTCCCCGAGGTGTCGAGGCGGTCGCTGTCGAGGATGAAGGCGTCGTACGGCTCGGTCTGTACGAGGTCGTAGACCACGCGCCAATCCCACCGGCCGTCGAATGTCCGCGTGCGCCCGCGCACCTGCCGCTCAATGCCGCCCTTGGCTGCCTGCGGGGGCAGGCTCGAGATCGCGATGCGGTCGCCGAGCTGCAGGGCGAGCACCTGCGCCGACAGGCCCGGGGTGTATTCGCAGGCAACGCGCATATTGATGTCAAGCTGCGGGAAGCGCTTGCCTTTCGCCGTGCCGCGGGCGAGGGCCCACCCTGCGTGGCCGGGCAGGGCCGAGTCGAGCGCCACATTGACCGTGATCGGTTCGCGTTCGTAGCGGCCTGCGCGCACGACGTCGGCAGCGTCGGTCAACACGAAGGTCGAACCGTTCGGCCTCGAGGCGGACGCCACATTGGCCTTGGTCGTGTCGTCGCGCTTCGGGCCGATGTGGCCGAGCTGCCCTCGGGTGGCGCGGGACAGGGTGAGACCCGGCGCGAGGTTGTAGAGCTCCTGCAGCGCGCGGTAGGACACGACGCCCGTGTGGTCGGTCAGCACGCCGTGGTCGGTGTTCGCGACGTCGCGGAGGTTGGCGAGCAAGCTATCCGTGAGCTGCGGACCCATGAGTGATCCGTAAGCGGTCGAGACGACCGAGGCGGGCACGCCGAATTCCTGGCACATCGACTGCGCGCGGCCGGCCGCGGTCGAGCCGGCCCACCCCATGACAGCCGCGAAACCGCCGAACGCGGGCAGGGGCGGCTCGGTGATCGTGAAGTGGCCGATCGAGACGTCGTCGAGATTCATCCACGGCGCGAGGGCGACCTGGTAAATCTGCCCGATCGTGCCCGCCCACGAGCCGCTCGCGAATCCGGTCGAGCCGGACGGAGCGCCGGCCGCGCTGAGTCTCCACTTGGTCGTGCGCACTGCCCAGGTGATGTTTGCGCCCGACTGGGCGACGTCGACATCGACCCATACGGTCTCGCTGTAGTGGTCCGTGAAGCCGACGAACACGGCGCCGCTGACCTCGGCGCCCGCGGCCGTGACCGCGCGGAACCGCAGGCCTGACGCGCCGCACTCGAGGCCGTACCGGTAGACGGTCCCGCCCTGCGCGTAGACCTCGAAGATCGACGGGTCGACCGAGGGTGGAGTGTTGGCGCGCAGGAGGAAGCTCACGCGGAAGCTCGTCGCCGAGCTCGGCGCGAAGTAGGCGTCGAGGCGCTGCCCGGTGCGGAAAGTGGCGAAGGTGCCCGACCCGGCGACGCCGCTGGAATTGCCGAACTCGGGCGGGGGCGAATTCCAGTAGCCGGGCATGAGGGCGGGCACACCGGGCACGAGCGACTCGGCCTGCGTCGCCCCCTGCGCCTCCTCGAGCGGCCAATAGGCCTTCCTGCGCGCCGTGGCGAGAATCGTGCGGCGCAGGGCCGAGGAGAGTGCGTTGCGGCCGAGACGACGGAAAAGGCCACCCGCGGTCACGTGCGTGACGCAGCGGTACTCGGTGCCCGACGTCCATTCGTCCTCGGCCGAGGCGAGATAGCCGATCACCGGGTCGCGATAGCCGCCCCCGTCGCCGTTGTCCACGGCGATCTCGAGCGGGCATCCGACGTCGAAGTACGGCCAGTAGGGCGACTCGGGATTGTCCGTGGTGAACCGCGCGTCGGTGTTGCGGAACGTGAGGCCGAGGTCGGTGTTGGACTCCGAGGCGTCGTCCGTCGTGCCGATCTTGTCGTGCACGGTGTAGGACCAGTCGACGTACGTCGTGACGTCGGTCCACGTGTAGGTGCTCGCGGGCGCGGTCAGGTCGGCGCCGAGCGCGATGCGCACCCGGATGCCGAGCGGGGCTGCCGGATACGTCATCGGCGCGGCCCGAGCACGGTCTGCACGTTGCCGCCCTGCGCGCTGACCTCGGACCTGATGACGCGCAGCACCTCGCCGCGCTCGGTCGCAACGATCACGCGCACCTCGGCGTGACCGCCTCCACCGCTCGCGCGCACGGCGTCGCCGATGATCGAGCGCATGTCGCTCTTCGGCACGCCGTACTCGACCTCGCCGCCGTCGCCCATGATGACCGGGGTGCCGCCCGGACTCGGCGACACGGCGCCGCCTCGAGCGAGTTTCGGAATCGACCCGATCGTGCCAATGTTGATGCCCGGGATTTTGTTGGCGCCCTCAATGATCCGGTTCAGCCCACCGATCGCACCATTCGCGAAACCGATGATGCCGTTGACCGCGGACCGCGCGCCATCACGGCCGCGATTGAATCCGGCAGTGATGAAATCACCGATCTTGTTGAATACGTCACGGAAGAAATCGCGCGTCTTGCCGAGGAAATCCTTGATCGTGTTCCACGCTTGTAGGTACTTGTCTTTCGCCTGCACCATCGACGCGACGAAATTGGTGTAGAAGGATTTCAGCCAAGGCCAGAGCGTGTCACGCATCCATGACCAGACAGCCGCCGCGCCCGCCTTGATGCCGCCCCATGCCCAATTCCACAGGCGCTGGAACCAGTCCGTCTTGGTCGCGATCAGCACGATGATGCCGATCAGCAGCAGCAGCCCGAGGACAATCCACGTGATCGGCGATGCCCAGAGGGCGGCATTGAAAAGCCACTGCATCGCCGTCGCGGCACCCTTGACGGCGATGAACGCAGCCTCGGTCGCGGCCCATGCCTTGGTCGCGAGGTTGACGACCACGATCGCCGCGGCCAAACCGCCGAGGGTGGCGACGAGAGGCGTGATCCACGACTCGTTTTCTTTGATCCACTTCACCATGGATTCCAGCGCGGGCACCATGTCGGCCGCGATTTTCGAGGCGAGCTCGGTAGCCTCTCGCTTGAACCGTTCGAGCTTGGCGGCGTCGGTCTCCTGCACCGACTTGCCCGCCTTGTCGATCGCCCCGGCCGTGTCCTCGAATCCCTGCCGGGCCGTCTCGAGGTCCATCGCAAAGAGCGCGTCGCCGAGGTCCTCGGCCTTGGTGCCGAAGAGCGCCACGGCCGCGGCGTCCTGCGCGACCGGGTCTTTCATCGCCTTGAGCTTGTCGAGCACGGTGCCGAGGGCGGTCGCCGCCTCGGGTCCGCCCTTGGCGAAAATCTTGGTCATTTTCTGACCGTTGAGACCGATCGCCTTGAAACCCTCGGCCGAGGTCGTGCTGCCGTCCTTCGAGCGGATCGCGAATTCCTTCAGCGCGTCGGCCGCGGTGTCCGTGTCGCGCGCGCCCGCCTTGACGGCCTGCGACATGAGGCCGAAAGCCTGCTCAGCGTCGAGGCCGAGCTCGCGGAACTGCGTCGAGTATTCGTTGATCGTGTCGAGCAGGTCCTCGGATTTGTCGAGGCCCCCCTGCACGCCCGCGGCGATGAGGTCGAAACCGGTTTTGGCGTCGGGAACCAAGCCGTTGCGGATCATCTGCTGTACGGCGCGCACGCTGCCGTTGACGTCCTGCCCGAACACGTCGGCGAGAATCTGCGCCTGCCGGGCCGTCTCGGCAAGCTCTTCCGGGGTGCCGTCCTGCAGGATGTTGGCGCTGGCAACGGTCTTGAGCGTCTCGCCGATGGTGGCGATCGAGTCGCCCCAACCCTCGGCGTAGAGAGCGCCGGCCGTCTCGCCGTACATGCGCGCGTCCTCGTCGGACCCGCCCATCTGCGCGGCGATCTTGGCGCCGACCGCCTCTTTGTCCATGCCGGCGAGCAGGCCGCCGATCAGGGCCATTGCCGCCATGCCGCCGAGGCCGGCCGCGAGGGTGGCCAGGTTGTCACCGAACTTCTGAAACTTGGATTCGCCCTGCTCTAGGCCTTTATCCATGGGTTTCGGGTCGACGCGCAGGCGGCCGACCAACTCGCCGATGTCGAGCGCCACGCGGTCACCTGCCCTTGCTGCTCTTCGGTTTCTTGCCGTACTGCTGGTCGTACCAGCGCGCAAGCCTGGTGTCCGCGGACATCAGTCCGCCGATCATGCTACGCGCAGCGGCCCACCTGCAGGCGCGCCGCTGCGCCTGATCGTAGACGTCGAAACCGTACTCAGACCGCAGGTCGGCCGCGACGAGGCCCCACTTGTCGATCAGCATCGACCAGGTGAGCGACGGCTTGCCTACTGCCGCTTGGCGGTCGGGCGGGACGTCGTACCAGTCGTAGAGGCCCGATGCTTCGTCGTAGCTGCCGCGGCCGTACTGGTCGAGGTCGCCCGCTGCCGACGTGCCGCCCGATTGGCGGCCGGCAGAAAATCCTCGGGTCGACCGCCCGCGTTCCAGAAGAGCTCGGCGACCTCGCGGCCCGCGGCGTGCCACATGATCACGGTCTGCGTGAAGAAATTCAGGGTGGCGAGACCGTAGCCCTCGGCGATCAGCGCATCGTAGATCGGCCGCGAGAGCAGTCGAATCTGCAGGCTCGTCTCTTCGGCGCCCTCGAAAGTCAGCTGCGGGGGCGGGCTGCCGGTGTCCGGCTCCTGCCCGTTGGCGACGGCCGACGCCGCCTCGAACACGCGCACGCACCACAGGCCGACCTCGCTGTCACCCTCGGGGATGCGCCAGATCTTGCCGTCGCGGCCGGGCAGGTCGAGCGTCGTGCTGAAAACCTCGTCGAGGGCCTTGAATCCGGTCATGGTCGTTCCCCTTGTCCGCTAGGGGGCAACGGCCCGTGCCGCGGGGCGGACACCCCAGCACAGGCCGTTGCTGCTCGGTTGGTCGGTTACGCGTAGGTGTAGTCGTCGTCCGAGGTGTTGACGGAGACGCCCGTGGTGTTGGTGACGCTGACCTGCACGGTCGCGGCGGCGCCGGCAGGGGCGACCGCGTAGATCGTGTTTCGATCGTCGACCTGGTAGGACAGCGCGTTGGTCGCGCCGAACTTGACCCCGGTCGCGCCGCTGACGACGATCGTGCCGTTGCGATCCTTGAAGTTGTCGCCGATGATCCTGACCAGCGTGCCGCCTGCCGTGGTGCCGCCGGCAGGGCTCAGGCTCGTCACGGTGGGCAGGGCGAGGGCGGTCGCGTTCGGGTTCGTGATGGCGGTCGGAACGCCCTTGCCGGACAGCGTGACCGAGACCGTCTCGAGGTCGGTCATCTCGCCGCCGCTGTTCTCCCACTCGACCTCGGCGAAACCGGTCCACGCCTCGGGTCCGCCGTCGCGGTCGTAGATGCGGCAGTGCGCGACGCCGCCCGTACCAAGGGTCTTGGACAGCACGCGCAGCTTCTCCTGCCCGGGGTCGTAGGTCGTGACGTCGGCCGGCAGGGTGCGCCGGGCGAGCTCGACCTCGGCGCCCCAGGAGAGCGCCGTCTTGGTCCGTCCGGTGTATCCGGCGTCCTCGTAGACGTTGTCGTCCTCCATGTTGGCAATGGCCTCTTTGGGCGTGAGATTCCTCAGGCCCTTGACCAGCGTCCATACCGGCGACGCGGGGGTGTTGGTGTTGATCTCCAACACCCACTTGCGCGCCAGCGTGGTCTGTTGTGGCTGCGTCACGCGTCGCTCCTGTCCTCATGGCGTGGTAACGGGTCGATCATACGGCCGCCCTGCTCAGTCGAGGCGCGGGTGCGGCCGGTTGTGCAGCACGACGTAGTTGACCGATCGCACGTGCCGGCCGTTGGCGTCAGGGCCCACCTGCACGGCCGATCGGTACTGTACGTCGCCGACCATGACCTCATCAGGTGCCGTGCCGAGCGTCGTGCGGCCGAGCGCGTGCAGGGCGCGCCAGATCTTCTCTGCGATGCTCGAGCAGGCATTCGGCGATCGGGTGCCGCGGATTCGGAAGTTGACAGCAGTCTCCGAGTCGCTCAGCCGCGGGCTGGCAACGGCCGTGTAATCGGACAGGGTGATGACCTGATCGGGCCGGTCGGGCGTCTGGCGCAGGGCGATGGTCGGCAGGTCCGTCGCCGTGACGACGCCGGTCGGCGACCAGTGCCCGACGCCCGCGGTCGCGAGCAACTCGGCGAGACCGGTCAGCAGATCGGTCGCGAAATCGTCGCTCATCGGGTGGCCTTCCGAATCTCTTTCGCGATCATGGGGGCGGCGAGGCCCCGGGATTCCAGCCATGGCCGCTCGAGGTACTTGGCTTCCCTGCCGCCCGGGTGCACGATCTCGAGATTCTCATGCTGCTCGACCGCGTACGGCGTGTCATAGGAGACGGCCGCGGTCAGGGTGCGCGGGTCGACCGACGCCGTGCCCGAGCGCTCGAGCGTGCCCTCGTCGAGCGGCACCACGTTGCGCGATTCCTGCAGCACGTACTCGGACCACTTGGTCAGGCCGAGGGCGGTCGCGGCGCGCAGCTTGCGCTCGACGGCCTCGCCGTTCCACGTGTATGTCGAGCGCTGCTGCGGCATCAGGCGAGCACGATCTCGAGGTGCGACGGCACAGGCAAGCTGCCTCCGTCGCGGCGCAGCAGCTGCAGCACGCGCGTCTGCGTGCCGTCCGGCAGCGTGACGCGTGAGTCGGCCGTGATGTCGGTGCGGGTGGGGCCCGGGGCGTAGGCGGTCGCCTCGCTCAGGACCTCGTCGCCCGTGCTCGTGTCGGCCGCCTGCGCACGGATGCGGCGCACCTTGGCGTCGAGGAAGCACGCGACCTCGAGCGCGTCGCCGTAGACCGGACTGCCGTCGCCCGCCTGCCCGAGGTACGGCTCGATCGTGATGACGTGCTGCAGGAGGTAGGACGGAATCGTGCCCATCACGGCCGCCAGAGAATGTCAGTACCGACGAAATCGCCGAGGCCGGCCGAGGTGAGCAGCTCGAGCGCGAGGGGATCGAGGCGGGAGAGCGCGCCTGACCCGCCGTCCTGCCGCTTGGCCGCGCCGAGCTTCACGCTGCCGATCGCGACGTCGCGCTCGAGGCCCGGACCGCTCGCCGACCAGCCCTGCGCGGCACCGTACGCGGCCTGTAGACAGGTCGCCTCGGCGAGCAGCAGTGCGGTCGCGGTGTCCGTGGTGTCGTAGAGGCCGAGGCCGACCTCGGCGCGCAGCTGCAGGGTCGCGTATCGCAGCCGGCGCGGCAGGTCGTCGGGCATCGTCCCGCCGATGAAATTCGCGTACTGCTGCACGGTCGCCCACGCGGCGCCGGGGGCCGCGGGCGGGTCGCCGTCGACGTTCAGCGTGACCGACGTCGCGCCCGCGCCGAGGCCGGTGACGGCGTTGGTGACGAGCCACTTTTCGAACCACTCGCCCGGCGAGCTCAGCGTGTAGTAGCTCGTCGCGGTCCAGCGGCCGGCGCCGGAGGGCTGCGCGACCGGGCCCCCTACCGGAATCAGGGAGTCGGTGCCGGTCGCGAGGCACAGCACGCGCAGCGTGACGACCGTACTGCCGTCGTACACGCTCACGTCGAGGTGCGGCCGGCGCGTGTCGCCGACCTGCAGCAGACCCTCGGTCACTGTCCCGCTCCCTCGATCATGTGTTGCCTGGTGTCAGGGTAGCGGGCGCGTACGCCGAGGGGATCAGTGTCGGGGCGGCCGAGGCGCCCGCGGTCAGCACGGCGGTCGAGTAGGGAATCTCGACGCCGCCCTGCGCGGTCGCCTGCAGCAGGGGCGAGGAGGTGAGCGCGGCAGCAGCGGCAAGGCCGGAGAATGCGGCTGCGGTCAACGTCGGGGAGGCGGACAGTGCCGCGCTCACCATCGCCGATCGTACCGCTGCAGCGGTCAGGGTGACGGTCGCGGAGAGGCCGCCCTGCGCCGCGCGGACGGCAGTCGCGCCCGCGGTCAGCGACGGCGAGGCGGTCAGCGCGCCCGTGCCCGCGACGATCGCGCCGGCCGACGCGCCGAGGGTCGCGACCGCGCTCAAATTGGCGGCCGCGAATTGTGTGCGCGTGGACGTAGCGGCGAGCGTGGGCGAGGCGCTCAGGGCGGCCGTGGCGGGCTGCGTGCGGGTCGCGCCTGCGGTCAGCGTCGCCCCGGCCGTGAGCGGGGCGACGGCAAGCTGCGTGACCGTGCCCGCGGCCGTGAGCGTCGACACCGCCGTCAGGGCGGCCGTCGCGGCGTGGTCGGTCGGACCGCCACCGAAGAACCCCGAGGGGTCGGCGACGATCGTCGTGCCCGTGATGCTGATCGACGTTGCGCCGCCACCCGAATCGTCGGGCACGGGGTCGGTCGAGGCGGCCTGGTTGAGCGGCCATGCACCGACGAGTCCTGAGAGCGCGATCCAGTCGGCCCAGGTCGCGCCCGCGGTCGGGTCGAGCGTCAGGGTCTCAGGGTCGGTGAGCTCGCGATCCCACGTCGCGACGCAGTGTAGATCGGCGTTCAAGTACTCGGTGCCTGAACCGCCCCACCGGCCGATGCGCAGCTCGCCTGCCGGGGTCGGCGCAGGGCCGTCCGCGAGCGTCGTACCCGAGACGACGTCGGTCACGGTTGCGGCAACGGTGTCGATCACGCGGCCGGACGGCAGGGCCGCGCCGCCTGCGGCCTTGCGGACCACGAACACGCAGAGACTCGGAGAGGCCGGCGCGTCACCGATCCGGCGATACGCGACCTGTTGGCCGTAGTTCCAGTCACCGCCCGCGTGCTCGACTCCCCAGCACTGATCTGCGTTGGCGGTCGAGGTGCCGATGCGCGCGTGGATCACGGCGCCGTTGACCTGGTCATAGACCGTGGCGAGGTAGGCGAACGTACGTGGACCCGCGGTCAGCGTGTCGAGGTTGGTGCCGATGTTGAGCAGAATGACGTCGTCAACGCCGTCGAATCTGCGGCCCATCGGGAGACACCCTTACTACGCGTTCAGGTTCTCGGAGAGCTGCCCTGCGGCGAAGCTGAGCGTGTCGCCGGACAGCGTGGCCTTGGATGCCGAGAGCGCTCCCCAGGCCTGCCTGCGCGGCGATCCGGCCGAGTCCCACCACTCGACACCGACCACGGTCGCGGCGGGCATGCCCGTGTGCGAGACGACACCGGTCGTCGCGATGCTGCCGTTGGTCGAGGTCGCGGGCAGGGCGGCCGTCAGGGACTGCGCGGCGTAGGACCCGCCGGTCACCTGCGTGCCGTTGGACGAGGCCGACCCGTTGGCGGTCATCAGGCGATTCATGATCGGCGTGGTCGGCGCCGTGTATGCGGCGAGGCCGAGGTGCGCGTTTTGCAGGCGCTGCGCCTCGGCCTGATCGAGGGCGTTAGGCATGGCTCAGACCTCCCAGGCCTCGGCGACGGAGAACAGGTTTCCGTCCGCGTGCACGACTTGAATCGGGGGCAGCTCGACGAGGGCGTTGCGCAGCTTCTGCCCGATGAGCTCGCCGCTCTTGACCACGCGGCCCGTGCTCGTCTCGCTCGCCCGCTGCAACTGCAACTTGCAGACCTGACAGCCGCGCTTCTTGGCGCAGCAGTCCATGTGCATCGGGCCGCCGAGCGCGTCGCTGCCCGACTCAGGGTCGATGATCTCGTGCCGCGGGTGGTCGTCAAAGACCTCGCAGCCATGGCAGGGACGCTTCATGGTCGCGATCATACGACGAATGCCCTGCCGCAGGGAGCGCGGCAGGGCATTCGTCGAGCGGTATCAGCTACGCCACTCCTCGGGGATGTTCGCCTGAGCGGGCCCGAGCGGGTCGGCGGGCGCCGGGTAGGCCTGCGCGCGGCGCGTCTCGTCGGCCGACTCGACCGCCTGCAGGAAGCCCTCGAATGCGTCGAGCACGCGCAGACTGCCCTGCAACAGCGCAGCACGGTCGGGCTCTTTGTCGGCGAGGGCCTCGACCCGAGCGTTGCGCACGTGCTCGAAAAGCTCGGCGGTCGGCAGGAGGCGGCCCATCGTTGCGAGGGCGAACACTGCCTCGATCAGGATCGGTGCCGTGATGTCGTTGACGGGCGCCTGCGCGCCGGCAAGCTGCGGGACGTTCACAGTCCACGCGCCACGGCGCGACGGTACGCGGCACGCTGCCGAGCGGTGCCGCCCTGCGGCGCGTCGTCAACGTCCAGGGTCAAGCCGTGCCAGCGTAGGCGAGAGGTAGCAGGGTGCGGGGCGTGCAGGTCGGTCCGGCCGCCGTAGCGCTTGCTCGCCCTGCGCAACTCGCTGCGGGCGGTCGCCGAGCGGGCAGCCTGCACGGTGATGTTGTGCGAGCGACCCGAGTCGAGCAGAGCCTTGCGCAGGCGGTAGGCCTCGACACGCTGCTCACGCAGACCGACGCGCGGCGCCCCCCACTGGTCAAGCCACGCGCGTCGAGCGTCGCCGAACGCGACACCAGAGGTCTTGCCGTTGCGCCGGCCGTGCGGCTGCAGCGACGGCGAGAGGTCGGTCCACGTCCCGTCGCTAGTCTGTACCTCGATTTTGTCCATCGTCACATCATAGTGATACGTCACTAGGCCCGTCAGCAGTGGGGAAGATCCCTGCTGACGGGCCTAGTGGAGAGACGTGGTGCGTCAGACCGCGACCATGTACGGCAGATCGAGGCGGTTGGTCAGCGCCGGCAGGGCGGCCGGCGCCGTAGTGGTGTAGGTCGCCGAGGACTCGCGGGCGGGCGCGGTCTCGCCGGTCGCGATCGGGGGGGCGACGACGCTGCCGAGCAGGGTCGGCATGGTGCCGGCCGCGATGCACAGCACGACGAAGTGCTTGCCCGGCTTCTTGATCGTGAAGGCCGAGGCGAGAGCGGACGTGTAGGCCGTGCTCGCCGCGCGGGCGGTCGCCGCGAAGTCGGCCGACTGCGCGAGCAGGGCGCCCGTGTCGCTGTAGAGCGCCACGAAACCGGACGTCGGGTTGACGGCCGCCGTGGTGCCCGTGACCCATCCGATCGAGGTCACGACGTCGCCGCCCTCGAACCACATCTCGGCGACGAGCAGCTTGCCCGTGGTGGGCATCGCGGCGCCGGCCGCGGCGGCAACCTCCGAGCGCGGCATGGTGCGGCGCACGAAGGTGTCCGGGCTGGCCGGGTCCTGAGCCGCCATCCACCCGAGGGCGTCGTGCGGCGAGCGGGGGTAGAGGCCACGCTGCGTCACTGTGCGTCACTCCCTTCGCCCTTGAGCTGCGCCTCGCGGTCGCGGTCGTAGTCCGCCCCGTGCTTGGCGATGATCTCGCCGCGAGGCGCCTTCTCGACGTCCTCGGCCTTGGCGCGGCCGGACTCGACGGCCCACGTGCGCCACTCGGCGACGGGGGCGTTGTCCGCGGGCGGCGGCTTGAGCTTGCCGTCCTGCGGCGTCTCGGGCGAGACGTACGGCGGGGCCTTCGGGGTGCTGCCCTGCGTCTGCGCCTTGTCGACCTCGGTGGCGGGGGCCGCGCCGGGGGTCAGTGTCGCGCCGGCGGGCAGGCCGCCCTGCTCGGCGTTGCGCTGCTCGGCCTCGTCGCGGTCGACGCCGTAGACCTCGCGGTACAGGTCGTCGCGTTCCTTGCGCAGCTTCTCGAGGTCGCGCCGGTCCTCGAGCGCCTTGATCTCGCGGCGCAGGGTCTCCGCTTCCTCGGCGGGCGCCGAGTTGCCGTGCTGCAGCACCTCGTCGACCGAAGTCTCGTCGAGCGGCAGGATGCCGTATCCGCCCTGCGACTTGAAGTACGCGAGGGCGGACAGGCCGCCCTCGGTGTCGCTGCTGACGACCGCCTTGCCGTTGGCGAATTTCACGCCACCCGCGCCGACGCCCGTGAAGCCGTTGGGGATGCTGATCTCGAACCGTGACATGTCAGCTCACCTCGTCGGGAGTTGCGCCGACCAGGACCTCTGCGGCGTCGGCAGCGTCAGCCGAGGTCGCAAAGGTCTTGACCAGCAGGTTGCTACCAGCAATCGCGATCCGGAGATCGACGTTGCCCGCTCCGTCTTGAAACACGCGATCGGCGCGCTCGACGTTGATCCACCCCACGGGGGTCTTTACCCACCGACTCATGCCGACACCTTGACCTTGCGGAAGACGCCCGCGGTCTTGGTCGACTTGAGGACCGGCGCGGCCGGGCCGAACTCGACCTCGCCAAGCTTGACGGCGCCCGCGGTCGTGAAGTCGGGCAGGTAGACCTTGACGAGCTCGCGGCCCGCCATCGTCACACCGTGCAGCCCGTCGATGCCGAACGACACGGCGTAGATGTCGGTCTCGCCCGCGACGCTCGCGCCGGTCGGGATAATCGGCCCGGAACCGTCGTAGGTGTCGCCGATGTCGATGAGGCGCCACTCACCCAGGTACTTGACCTTGCGGCCGAGCGGGTCGCCGTTGGTCGTGTAGAGACCGGCCCACCGCGCGAGGGCCTCGAGCCGGTTGATCGCCAGCGTGTTGCCGAGGATTGCGAGCTCGCCGGGCGGGACCGCACCGGGGGTCTGATCGCCCGAGCCGATCGCGCTCGGCAGGATGCTCGACAGCCACAGGCTCAGACGGTCGTACGCGGCCATGGCCGCGGCCTGCGTCGTGATCGTGGCGGGCGTGATGTCCAGTGTGGTCGAGTTGACCTCGGTCACGGACCCCGTGAGAATCTTGCTCAGACCGTCGAACTGCGCAGCGTTGACCGAGCTGTCGCCGCGAATCAGGTCGGTCGACCACGCGACGCGCGTCGACTTCATGAGCTGTTGCGTCTGGAACGCGACTTCCTGCGTGGTGCGCGGACCGAGATTCGCGAACACGCGGTCGAGCTCGTAGCTGCCGCCGTACGGCTTGAGGTCGACGCTCTGCCGGGTGCGGGTCGCCTTGCCCGGGATGTACTCGGAGTTGAACTGCCGCGGACCGGCCGCGGCTGCTGCGCTCAGGCGCGTGTACGTGTACGACAGGGTTGCCTCGCCCGTGCCCGGGGTGACGATGTCATCCCAAACCATGAGGTCGAGCAGCGTGTTGTCGTAGCGACGGAACGTCTCGATCACCGCGTAATCCACATCGGAATTCGCGTTGATCATTGCCTGAGCAAGGGTGATCGGCATACGCCTTTACCTTGCCTCTCTGTCAGAAACTCGTGGTGACGGTGGTTCAGCGACCGGCCGTGATGGCGGCGTTGATCGCGTCGGTCAGGCCCGGTCGCTTGGTCGGATCGGTCGGTGCGGGGAACGTCGCGCCGGGCTGCCGTCCTCCGGGCGGGGGCGGTCCCACGGGGGCCTGTGTCCGCTTGAGGTTGGGCTTTTCCGTCACGAGCGCCTTGACCGCCTCGGCGACCTTGGCCGCGTAGTCCGGCGCGCTCGGGTCGAGCGCCTTGAGCGTGCCGCGCTGTGCGAGGACAGCGCCGACGAGATCTTCGTCAGCGTCGATCTCGGGGTTGCGGCAGGCGCGACCGATGTCGATCTGCGCACGCAGCTGCGCGGTCGTCGCGCGTTCTTTGTCGAGCTCGGCCTTGATCACGTCAGGGCTGACCTCGGCGGGCGTCAGGCCGAGCCGCTCGGCGTATTCCTTGCGGATCCGCTCTTCGGTGGCCTTGGCCTCGCGCGCCTTTTCGAAGTTACGCGACTTGTCCCGCTCGGCCTTGACCTGCGAATCGAGGTACGCCTGCGCCTCGGGCGAAAGCGAGCTCGGGTCGAAAGCGGGTGGCGCGGGGGCGGGCGATGGTGCGGGAGCCGGCGCAGGGGTAGGCGCGGGACCGCCGCCGCCCGAAGGGTTCGGGTCGCCGCTGTCCACGGGTGCCGTACGCAGCCATGGGCCGCGCCTGCGTCGAATCTTCATGCTGTGACTCCTCGGGAGTATCACGCGTCACCACGGGTGACTGTCGATCACGAGGATACGACAAACGCCCTGACCGTGGTGCTGCGGTCAGGGCGTTGCATGTCGAGGTGCGTCAGGTCACGAACAGACCGCGGCGTCATGGGCCGTCAGTGTCGCCGCCATCGCCGCGGCGGCGACCTCGCTCCACAACTCGATGTGCGGGTGCGGGCAGCAGTCGTAGACCCCGGCGCCGTCAACCTGCGGGTCATCGGCATCGTCTCGGTAAGCGTGCGGACCGCCAAAATCCTCTTGCTGATCGCAGACGGGTCCAACGCCTGACAGACTCTCGCTGTCGGTCATGATCACTCGCCATGCGCTCATCAGTCGGTCACGATCTCGTTGGCTTTGACCGCGTCCCAGAATGGGCCCTCGGGGATGCTGTCGATCGGCACGGTGCCGTAGTCGGCCTGCAGGTCGTCAACGATCTTCTCGACGTCGTAGCGGGCGAAGGCCGGGATCGCGCCCTTGACCTGCGTGCGCATGTCCTCGTCCGTGAACGGCTCGGTCATGGTGTCGCCTCTCGGTAGTCGGTCCCGTCAGTCTAGTGACGCGTCACTATGTGGTCAAGCCTTGGCGATGACGTCGAGCACGCGCAGCCCTCGCTCGCGCCGGTCGGCGACAACCACGAGACGCAGGCCGCGCTGCAGGAGAATCTCACGCTCGTCGTGGCCGAGGGCGACCGCCTTGACGCCGCGACGAGTCACGAGACGCAGCAGCAGGCCTGGATCCTGTCCGGGCTGGCCGGCCGCGTACCGGGCTGCGACCGCGCGTACCGGGCTCGTCGACTGCACGGCCGCCTCGGTCACCTCAGCGCCGGTCAGGTCGCCGTCAAGGCGGTCGCCGAAGAGCAGCCGCGGGCGGTTCAGGCCTCGCCAGACCTGAATGGGTTTCGTGAGTACCGAGGTCGCCATGAGTTTGTCGATCAACTTCCGCGCAGTGTCATTGCCTTCGCGCAGGTCCCACGGGGCGACGTCGCCGATCTCCTGCATGTAGTTGTGCATGAGCTCGCTGAGCTTGTCGGCATCGGCCTGCGAGATGCCACTCGGGCGACCGCCCGACCACTCGAGCTCGCCGATCTCCTCCTGTTGCAGCACGCTCGCCTCCGGATTGCGGATCCGAAATTTCATGCGCGCGGGCGCGGCGTCGAGGGCAGCCTTGCCGGTCGCGGGGTCGCTCGGCGGATCGGGCAGGCGGACGGGCGGCGCGGGGTCGGGCGGGGGTGGCGTCGCGTCGAGGGCCTTCCTGGCGGGCGCCGGCACGGACGCGTCGGCGCGGTTGCCGAGGTCGAGGCGCTCACGCTCGGGCTTGCGTCGGATGCCGAGATCTTTCGTCGCCTCGACGTGCGCCTTGATCTTGCCCTGCACATCGCGCAGTTTCGCTTTCGCCGCCGCGGTCGCCTCGGGCGTGAGCGCGCCCGCCTCCTGCAGCCGAGCCGCGCGTGCCTGCCGCTCAAGGGCACGCAGCTGCTGCCGAGCCTTGTCGCCCTCGGGGTCGCGGGTGTGCGTGATGGGTTTGGTTACACCCGGCAGGTAGGCGCTCACGCTGTGTCTACAATTCGGATGGAAAAGTCCGCTTTGGATAGCCTCGCTCAGGGCGCCCTCGACACGGACCTTGACGATCTTGTCGTCAAGGGCGTGCTCGACCTCGATCGTTGCGCCGCCGCGGCCTGAGTCGTCGCGAGTGTAGATCTTGCCCTCGGCGGGGCGGCAACGTGAGCACTCCTGCGGGGCGTTGCTGACGATCACGAGGTCGATGCCCGACTCGGCGAGGCGGTCGAGGTGTCCGGCGACGGCCGCCTGCGCCACGGTCGTGCGGGTCGCCATGTCGACGTATCCGGCCAGCGACCAATTGCGCCCCCGCACGTCCGTGAAGCCGGTGAAGCCCTGCCTGAGGAGGTTGTTCCACACGCGCTCGGCCGCCTGCCGGCGCGTCGCCGCCCCGCCGAGAATCTCCGCGGACCCGGCCGTCACAGTCTGGCGGTAGGCGTCGAGCACGGAGCGGACCACGCGCGGCTGCGTCGCTTCGAGCCTGCCTGCGAGGCCGGACGCGAGACGATTGATGTTCTGCGCCCCCGGCAGGGACTGCTGCACCCTCGGCGCGGCGCGTTTGCTCTGCAGCTCGGCCTGCGCCGCCGAGGCGCCCCGCTCGAACGCTGTGCGCACGGCCTTCTCGACCTGACCGCTCGAGTCGCGCAGCACCTTGGACACCAGGCGCTCGGCCGCCCGGCGCACGATGCCGGCCGACCGCAGCTTGTCGCTCAGCCAATCGGGCCGGTCGATGCCCTTGCGCAGGTGCGCGGCGACCTCGCGGGCAAGGCCCTCTTCGAGCGCACCGTACAGGCGGCGCAGTTCCTCGCCGACGCCCTCGCCGATCGACCGGTCAACGGGCATCGGGCTCGTCGTCCACAGGCTCGTCCACAGGCTGTGTGTCCGGCTCGGGCAGCGCGTTCGGGTCCGCGGGGTCCGGCGGCGGCGGCGCGTCGCCCTTGATCCGCAAGACCTCCTCGTCGATCTGCTCGTCTTCCCAATCCGGGTGGACCATCGCGACCTTGGTCCGGTCGGACACCGCGCCGGCGGCGTCGAGCAGCTGCACCGTGCGGGCGAGCGTTTCCATGTCCGGTGCCGCGGCGTCCGGCCACTCGGTTTCGACCGGGGCAGCGGCCTGACCGCGGAAATAGAGATTGTCGAGCTCAAGCAGCACGAACGCGAGACGTCGCAGGTTCGGATCCCACAAGCGGATCTTGGTCTGCCGGGTGGTGCGCTTCCTGCTCGCCTTGGCGTTCGTGGCGGTCGCCGTCTCGGGCGTGCTCTCCGACTGATTCTCGTTGCCGTCGAGGCCGGCGCGCTTCAAGATGATCCGCCACGCCTCATCGAGGCCGCGCAGGTGCTGATCGACACGGATGTCGAACTGCACCTTCTCGATCATGAGGGCGGTCGAATCCGCGTTGCCGGGCTGCGCGTTGACCTGCGAATAGATCTCCTGCTCAGGATCGAAGTACCCGCCCGCACCACCCTCGCCCTCGACGCGCCGGACGTAGCCGCGCGGCACCATCAGCCGAGCCTTGCCGAGGCGGAAGTCTCGGATCAGCGCCGTCCAGATCTCGTCTGCGTTGTCCATGACGTCCTCGGCGCCGCAGTAGTCCGAGCGGCCGAGCGGGCTGCCGTCGAGCAGCGGGTGCGGCTTTAGGTTGGGCACGTAGACCACGTCGAGCTTGCTCGTGCCGATGACGATGCGGCCGGTCTCGTCGACCAGCTCGGCGAAGCGCTTCGTCTCGGGCGCGTCGTTGAGCGACACGAGCTTGCCGAGCTTCTCGGCGTTGCCCTGGTACAAGGCGTGATAGATCACGCACACCCCGCGTTCCATCTCGTGCCGTTCGAGGTGGCGCAGCACGGGGCCGCTACCGGTCCGCGAGGCGTCGCCGCAGGTCCGCCAGAACGTGACCGCGGTCAGCCACGGGCCGTAGAACTCGGGCACGGCACGGTCGGGCAGGATCGACTCGACGATCGGGGTATCGGCGAGCTCGACGTTGGCCGAGGCGCGCACGTAGACCCCGCCGGCGGCCGACTGCTTCTCGGCCGCCTCCTGCAGCGCGGCGTAGACCTGCGCCTCGCGCAGGATCTCGTCGAGGCGCTTCTGCAGCTTGTCGCCGCCGGCCTCCTCGGCGAGGGTCAGCTGCGGCGGATCCGCGTAGATCAGGGCGGCCGAGAGCGAGGACACGTCGGCCGCGGTCGGCAGGTGGATCCGCTGCGCGCCGGACATCAGCGGGCGACCCCACCAGGCGCGTGCGAGGAATCCCTGCAGGCCGCCGACGAGCTGCGACGGCCGGACGTTCGCCTGCAGGCCTGCAATGCGGCTGTAGTGCCGATGCAGCTCGTCGGCCTTGCCGCGGTACCAGGTCAACCACTCCCTGTAGTGCGGCGCCGCCTCGGCCACCTCGGCAGGAGGCCACGCCGCACCCGGCTCGTAGTCGATCGGCACGGCATGGCCTCCCTGCGGGCACGGTGGTTGATCAGTCGCAGTGTACGGCTCAGGACTGCGCGGGCGGCTGCAGTGCGGTGCGCACGCTGGTCAGGAAGTTGAACACCCCGACGGCCGACGTGTCGCCGCCGCGGCCCTGCAGGCCGTCGATCTCCTGCGCGAGCAGGCCGAGGCCGATCGCCGTGCGGTCCTCGATCTGCTGCAGCTGCACTTCGAGCTCGTGCCGCTTGGCGAGCGCGTCGCGCAGGGAGTCGCGAGTCACTTCGTGCGCGTCCCGCTCTTCCTGCAGCGCGGTCTTGGTCTCCTCGTGCCGATCGTGCGCACGCTGCAGCTCCTGCTCGGCGCCCTGATACGCGCCCTTGGTCTGCTCGTGCGACGCGATGACCCGGTTGAGCTGCGCGAGACCTTCGGTCCGGGCGGTCGAGAACTCGGCGTTCACGCGGTCGAGCTGCCCCTGCAGGAGGCCGACCTTCGAGCGCTCTGCGTCGAGGCTGCGCACGAGGCGCTCGACCTGCTCGACGATCTCGCGCGGCTCACAGTTGAAGGCCTGCGCGAGCAGGTCGAGGGTCAGATCGGCGGCGGCCTGGTCGGGCTCGCGGCGCATCTCGGTGACGAGGTTCTGCGCGATCATGCCGACGCGCGCCGGCGCGTCGCCCGGACCCTCGACCCGCACGGACTCGACGGCCTGCCCGCACTCGCTGCGGATCTCGATCGACCACGCGGGCGGAAAGGCCTTGGCCTCCTCGACGGTCGCCGCGACCGGCTCGGCGCCGAGCCACCACGCGGGCGGGCGGTCGTCCGGCACCCCGGTCAGCCACTCGTGCAGCTTGCCCGACAGGACGGCGACGACCTCGCGCGGCACCTCGACACCCGGGCCCAGGCGCGGGCCCCTGCCCGTGTAGACGAGGAGGACGTCAGGCAGGTGCCGATCGTTCTCGATCAGTACCTTGCCGACATTCGCGTCGGTGTGCTGGAAATGAAATGCGGTCATGCGGGCACCGTACCACAGGATAGTGACGCGTCACTAGGCGTCTGCGTAGTCGAGACTCGCGACGTCGGGCAGCACGTCGTCCCACCATTCGTGACGCGTCGTACGGCTGATGTAGCGCACCTGGTCCAAGCCGTGATCCTTCTGCTTGAGCGGCGCGTCCTCGCCGCGCTGCGCGGCCTTGGGGTCCCAGGCGTAATCGGGGAACTCTTTGATCAACTCGGGCGCGCCCTGCCGGCAGACGTAGAACCGGTCCGCGGCGATCAGCGAGGAGACGTCGGCGATGCCCGCGAGCACCCGATTGTCGGCGCCGGTCGAGGTGATGCCCATCTTGTGCAGCTCGACCCGGAAGTACGTCGCCGAGGGGTCGACGGCGATCGTGTCGGGGTGAAAGCCGCGTACCTGCGGGGCGGCGGGGTGCGGCACCCTGCGCAGCCATGTCTGCATCGCCTGTGCATATTCGCGGTTCGACATCTGCCGATGGCTCACGCGGGAGTCGTAGCGGTACTCGCTGGTCACGTACAGTGCCTTGCCGCCCTGCCCGCGCGGCGCCGGTCCGATCGCGAGGTCGCCCGCGTGGAACGGGTTGATCGTGCCGTAGTCGACGCCTACGCCGATCCAGCGGTCGAGCTGCGGTATCTGCTCGAAGTCGATCACGTGCCGCTCGGGGTCCCACATGTCGTAGATCGCGCCCTCGGCCATGCACCACTCGCCCAGGATGTTCCGCCGGCGGAATACCCCGGTGTAGCTGCGTTCCAGGGACGCGACGAACTCGGGCGTCAAGAACGGGTTGTCATAGATCGTGAACGAATAGACGTGTACGTCCTGCGTGCCCGGGGCGTTCATCGAGCGTCTGATGACCTTGCCGTCGCGGGTCAGGTGCAGCTTGGCCCGGTCGATCCAATCGGTCTTGAGGTGGTGCGTCGAGGAGGCGGGGTTGCCCGTGATGAACCACGCCGCGCCGGGCTCGCTGCAGCGGGTCCGGGCCATGTCGAACACGCTCTGCGGCCACGTCGGCGCCTCGTCGCCGTAGAAGCCGACGAGGGTCAAGCCCTGGATCTTCTCGACGGCGAGCTCGTTGTTGGCGCCGGCCACGAACACCGTGCGCCCGCAGATGACGATCTCGCCCGCGCCCGCGCTGAACCGCACCCGCTTCTTGCCGAGCAGCTGCTGCAGGGGCTCGATCACGTTGCGCTTGAGGGTGCGCTCGGTCTTGCCCATCATCAGCAGGTTGCCGGGCGGACCCTCGATGACGAAGAGCAGCCAGCGGATCAGGCTCACGATCGTCTTGCTCGACCGCACCGCACCCTCGAAGATGTGCCCCTCGGCGAGCCCGGGATCGGACAGGGTGAAACTGTCGCGCTGCTTGCCGCGGGC
>WUUC01222312.1_pt1 | contig 40682 bp, 54 predicted proteins | sample 6278441 | NCBI WGS metagenome assembly WUUC01 (sample SAMN13675441, study PRJNA597444) | soil metagenome | isolation source: soil | place: USA: Washington | collected 2017-10
AAGAACAGCGAGATAGCCGTCAAGCAGATGTTGCAAGGCTATGCCTCGATGGCGGACCAGTTCAACGAGCAAAGCGGCAATGAGGATGAAGGTGGGATCGGGCGGGATGGCTACTTCGGAGACCACGCGCGCGACATCCTGCGAGCCGTGAATGCCTACCTCAGCATGGGCGGGCCAACGCGCCTCGATAGCGGAGCTGTACACCGGCTCATTCGCGACCTTGCTGAAGCCAGCGGCGTCAACCCGGACGAGATCTAATGCCGACCATGATCAGAGAGTACGTGATGATCGGCAAGCGTCTTTTCCCGGTCGACACGGACACGCAACAGAAGATTGCAGCACGTCGGCTGAGTGCAGCAGGCATTAACAGTGCCGAGGTTCATCGGGTAGGCGTCGGCAAGACTCACCTGGTATTGCTGGCCGACACGGACGTGGATCCGGTGGCCAACGGAACTAAACCCGGATGATCGCGCCGCTGCGAGCTTGCTCGCCAGCATGCCCCGGGTGGAAGGTAGCCCGCGTGCTCGGGGCTACCCTCGTGGTTCGCTGCGAGCGGTGCTGGGCTCGGGAGGTTGTCTCACCGGGCCCGACCTACTACCCTCAACAGGCGGCCTGCGTGGCGGCACTCCCGAGGCCCGTGGTCAATCGGTAAGCGCCGTTATCCACAGGTTGTTCCATCACCCCTCGGGTGCCCCATGTTGCAGCTCGCCGCGTAGCGGATTGCCATTGCGCGGCCGGCTCATGTCGGGCACAACCTTCCGTCTCATTACGGGCGGCGGGACGCCCGTATGGTAAGGGTGGTCACATGGGATGGGATAAGAGCTTTGCGGGCTATCGTCGGCGGCTGGACTGCTTCGAGTACCGCGCCAAGCGGCGAGACGTGCCGCGTGATATCGACCAGTTACTAGCGCTCACGGCTGAGCTGGAAGCGCTGGACGAAAGAATCGTTGACAGCGAGCATAGCACCAGGTAATGACGTTATCCATGGCGTCACGGATAGTAACTATCGGTCTCGCGTTGCTGGCGTGTAGCAGTAACCCCGAGCAACCCCAGGAGCCCGCGCAGAACGAGTGCCGGGTACACAAGCTCGCGCGTGTCGTTGCAGTCTCGTGTGCGGGTGAGACCTGCATGGTCTGCGACGATATCCGTTGCCGGACGTGGCTTTTCGCTGACTGCCGCTGACATGTAAGACAGGGTGTCACAGAAAGTGTGCCAATGGAAGACGTTTCGTTGAACATCTAGCCATGTCGGGCGTAAGTCTCCTCTCGGGGGTTGATTGTAACCATCTAACGAGGAGTTACCCCATGGTACCAACAGAAGACAAGGTTGGCTCTGACGGCCGCGTGTACCGGTCGGCAACGACCAAGCTGACCATCATCAATCACGCAGAGGCCCACGGTAGCAAAGAGGCGGCCGAGCATCACCAGATCAACCGTAACCAGGTCGAGAAGTGGTTGTCTCAACGCAAGGAGATAGAGCGAGCTGCACGTATTGAGCTCAAGCAAGCGGGCAAGGCCAGCGAACGGCCACCAGCGCTCGCCAACGGTCACACCAACGGCCATGCTGCCCCAGGCTCGCGCGCGACCTTCAAGGTCGAGATCACGGAGATGGAATCGCTTGTCAAAGAGCTGGTACGGGAAGCGGTAGCGAGGGAGCTACCTGAAGCGCTCAAGGCCGCCTTACCCGGGGCAGTGGCCATCGAGATGGCAAAGCGGTTCGCGAACTAGCGGCCCGAGGATGAAGTGAGCATCTTGGGGCTAGGAGGACATCATGCCTGTAAGGCCCAAGGATCTAAAAGAGGGGAACGCGGCACCGCTGGTGCTCTATTGCGGCGATTGCGTTACCGATTACTCGGCGGCGCGAGCCGACTACGACTGGATGTTTCCGGGCGACACCATCTGTTGCATGGCGTGCGGCCTGGAGTTGATGCTGACGGAAAAGGTCATGATCGAACTGTAAGATACGGCGCGAGCCAAGGAGGGTGAATGCCACAACGGAGGAGCCGCTACTACTACGGCTCATACGGGATGATTCGAGGTTACGGGCCATTGCGTGGGTCCGTGCTGGAAGCTGACGAGACGGTCAGCGCAGACCGCAGACAGCAGAGCAGACGTAGAGGGGGGAGCACGGACCGTAACGCGGTCGCAGTAGACAGCGTGACGGGGCTTTGCTGGTGGCTGGAGCCAGACGATCAGCCTGGCAATAGCCCAGTGCTCACCCCTACGGGTGAACAGGCTAGGTATGAGAGGGAGACGGTGCGGCAGTTCGAGGCTACCCTGATAGGGCCCGAGGACATGGCGGGGTTTGGCTGATGCTGTCGTGTTTCGCAACATGGCCGGACGTGCTCCAACACGTCCGGTCGGGGGGAGCGCTTTACTACGTCCCGAACGAATCTTCCGGGCCGTGTCCTACAATTGCTCGCGTGAGAATGCAAGGAGACAAGGGCCTACTTTGGCTCCGTTGCCCGATAGGATATAAACTTAGTACTTATCCATCAACGATTGCAGACGAGTCGTTTTTGGATAAGCTATATCGATGGGAGGCCCGCACGGCTGTACCAAGACATTGACCCCAGGAGTTACCCGATGGTGAAACCAAGGCTGGACGAGATACTGAGACACGAAACGTTCCTCGATGATGATGATGATAGCTTCGTACCAGACCGCAGGAGCGGTGTGGTGGTCAACCCAGGCAGCCAGCACGAAGCCGTCATACCAGCGAAGAGGAGCGCGCCTCAAAAGCGCGGTAGCGGCAAGCGCGGACTGGAAGACATGATGGCGAATATGTCGAGCGATGCAGCACAAGCCATCTACGCGATGGAGCGGCTGGCGAGCTGCGAGGACCAGATGGCCAAGATCTTCAAGCTCTGTACCCCGGGCGCGCTGGCGATCGTGCTCAAGGAACGGCCCAGCCTCAAGCGGTACTCTCCCGAGGCTGACGAAGAATGAGCCATGGGTGTGACCACTGTAAGGACCTCGTTGGGCGCTTCCATTGCGGCGTCTGCGGGTTCGACGGTGGACGGTCCATCGCGAGGAACACGACTCTCCGTGTTGTGATGGACCCGACGGAGAGGTTCATCCAGGCGATGAAGTCAGCGAACGGCACTTACGCGCGAGAGAAGACGCACGAAGACGGCTGCGCGTGTTGCGGCTGTCAGTTCTATCGAGAGATGGCGGCTATCGTAGCCGACTATGAGAAGGACAACTCCAATGGATGAACTGGACGCCTACGCTGCGGCCGTTGTCGAGATTCACACGTTCGCTCACTGCAAGACGTGCACGGTGAACCACCAGACGCCACGGATTGAAGTCGGTATCACAAGGTCGGGCATTCGCGTGGACTGCAAGAAGCACGGGCTCATTGTCCACCTTACGCCGGACGAACTGAGAGCCCAGATCTCCCGAGGGCCGCAGTGCGACTGCTGCCCCGGTGGGATGCACAGGTCATAAACAAGAGAGGGGGCGCCATGCCCGAGTACGATCGCAACAACAGAGACGCAGCCAAAGCCGTTTACTTCTCGGTGCTGGCTTCGCTGGACGAGCTGCCAACGCATGCCGACCGGGTCGAGACGGTGATGAACCTGGTCAAGTATGTCTTGGTTAAGGCAACGGATGCTGGTTGCTCTAAACCGGGCGAGAGTCGGATCGAAGCCTTCTCCCGTCACGCGATGGCGTTCGGGCTGGACGTAATCGATCTGCCGGCGATGATCAAAGACGATGGCGATTGCGGGGAATGCCCCCGCTGCATTGCCAGGAAACAACAACAGAAGACAGCTAGTTAAGGACGGAGGGTAAGATGGACGTGAAGGTTTTGAGTTTGAGCTTGGAAGATCTGCTGGGGAAGCTTGGCGACAAGGAGGGGCTAGAGAGTTTGCTGCGTGACCTGGCCAAGAAGGAGACGCCGCCCGAAGTCACCCAAGAGGAGCTGGCCGGCTTCAAGGAGAAGCTAACCTCGCTTGCCGATGATCTCCTGACTGTGAGGCGGCGCATTGGAGACGGCATGGAGCAGACCAAGGACTTGATCCTGACTGGCCTCTATGCACAGGCGTACGCGCACATAACGACCGCCGGTATTGGGGTAACGACCGTTGTTGATCTCTTGGAGCACCTGGACAAGAAGCTGGAGCACGATAAGTCGTGCGCCTGCGTGAACAAGGAAGAGGCCAAGTCGGAGGCGCCCACCGAGGCCCAGCGCCCGATATCGCGCACGAGACGGCTCAAGGCGCCGTGGCGGGGAACTGATCGATGACGGAGTTCCGGAGGTGCGAATTCTGCGGATGCAATACCAACGCGCGCCTCCGGTACTGCTGCGATGGTGGGTACGAGGCAGACATTGCCCGGGGCAAGGTGACCTCGGGTGAGATTATGGCGGCCGCCGCGATGATGATTAGGGTTGACGACGAGCCGTTAGAGCCCGTCGCCTGGATGAACCTGGCTGACCAGGCGCCGGAGGCAGCCGTGGCTGACGAGAAGAAAGGCGACTTCCGCCTTTTGGGCGTTGACGAGATGGTCGACTTCGGTCCCGAGCAAGCCAGCATGACCGAGAAGACGCTCGCCGAGCTGGCCGAGTGGCAGCATAAGGCGGGTCACGACTGGATGGACGCGGCGCCCGCCCACGTGACGGCTCGCGCTCGCGAGATCAAGCGCCGTCGTATTGCCGAGGCTGACCGGGACGCCAAGGGATGGAAGCGCTCGATGCTGGCCAGCATCTTGGCGGAGCAGGGCCTCGGTAACCTCGCTGACGCCGTCATGGCTGTTCCGCTGGAGGACATCAGCCTGGACTACCAAGACGAGCTTCACCCTACGGGGCGCTGTACGTGCGGCGGAGAGGGCCGCTGCGAGTGGTGCCACCGGATCTGCGAGGTCTGCATGGGCGACTGCTACGAGACGTCCTGCGGGGCCTGCGGGAGCGCCGGCTATCGCCCTGAGCCCGACTATGAGGCGCTGGGCTACCCGGAGACCGAAGCGTACGAGACCGAGCTGGAGAGCGCGGCCAACGTGGCTCGGTACTTCTGTTTGACGGTGGACCTTCTGGCGTTCGAGCACTGGTCCCGATAGAGATTATCCGTAGCCCTGTCGATTGTAGTTGACCATGGCGCTACCGATAGATATAAAGAGTACATCAGATGGCGCGGCGGACAGCCCGCCACGAGCAACCTCTAAGGAGTCAGCATGTCAGAGAATGGTTTCGCAGATCCAACCGATGTCGAAGCACCCGAAGCCCCGGTGGGTGAAGGTGAAGCCCCGAAGCCCCGAGCGGCCTTCGAGCGCAGCCCGCTGAAGGTCCTGGCCTCGCTGGAGACCCGCCCGTTGGAACAGGCCATGAAGGCCATCGAGTACATCGGAGCTGGCCGTGAGCGCGAGCGCAAGATCGTCAAGAGCCTCTCGCCGGCTGCCTTGAGCATGGTCGCTCAGAACGGCCCGGAGTACCTCAGCGCGGTCCAGGCGAGCGCGTAAGTCTTACGGGTCGAAGTCCTGCCAGTAGGTAAGTCTAAAGCAGTCCCTTAGCCGTTCGCGGTGAAGGCACGCGAGGCACGAAAGCACACCAAGACCCACCAACTCGGGAGCGTCCCGCTGGCGATGTCGACCCCCCTCCGTCAAAGGCGGGGCGTTCCCCCTAATCTTCGTCACCACCTTCTTTGACTTGGTAACTCCGGGAATCTCTGGTGGCGTGGTCAGCCTTGAGCGGCTGTAATAGCTCCCTCCTTGTCCGACCAGAGGTTAAAACGGCACGGACCCTCCTTGGCAGGTTCTGAGGTAACTTAACCTGTCCCGTGTAGAGCCGAACGGGTGAACGTTAAACGTAGAGTCAAGCATCCTGTCGCAGGGACGAAAGCAACCGCGTTCAACTCGGCCAAACTCTAAAGCTCCGCTAAGGTACCGGCTACAAGCCGCCTAGGAGCCACTTGACCAGCCCCGGTTACGTTGACGCACGTAGCCGGGGTTTCCTTTGACCAACGATATTACCGGAGGAACCATGCCGAAGCCGACCAAAGAAGAGCCGCTCTTTCAGACCGTGACGTACGAGACCCACAACGCTTCCATCAGGTTCACCGAGATCGGCACCATGATGCTGCTCATTCAGACACCAAGCGAAGCGAACGAGGGGATGGTCCTGAGGAATAACGAGATCCTCAAGCTCCATCGGCTGCTCTCGACCATCATCGGGCGGACGTGATCGTACTTGTCAGCGCACCCGACTACCGCTTGAAGACCTGGCGGAAGGTCGAGACCTGGAACGACCAGAAGACTTGGGCCACCGACCTTGTATTCATGCCGACCTCTGCTGCCATCAGCTACGACGGGAAGAGCTGGGTGAAGCTGTGAGCGAGATCAACGTAGAGCTGGACGGCAAGAAGACATGGCCCGGGCTAGACCATGTCGAGGGGAAGTTGACGGGGGTAGCTCTCCAGACGAATGAGGACCTGTCGACTGGCGATGGGCTACCGTCCGTCAAGCTCCGCATCGAGGTGCCAGATGGTGACGAGACGCCGCTGACCATCATCGCTGACGTCAAGCTGGCTCACCTCATCCCGATACTGGCGAGCGTAAAGGGTCGGCTCGAACATCTGCTGTCAATCCGGCAGATGGTCAACTCCATCGGCGGGAAGACTTAGCTGGTGTACAGGTCGTAGAACTTGGCGGCCAAGCTCAGACCGGTTCCGACAGCGAGACCCCAGACAGCTCCACGGAGGCTACCGGCATAGAGGTAGCCACAGGACGCGGAAAAGAGCCAGAAGGCGACTGGGCTGTTCATCTTCGTAATCCCCCAATAGTGGAAGGAGAGAGGCAGACGGGGAGGCCTGCCCCCCTCCCTTCCGGGGGTACATGGGGCTTCTTAGCCCCCAGAGACGAGCGCCGAAGGCACCGTCGTATCTTCGTCTTGTCTCCATGAGGCACCGTTGCCACACACGAGTTGACAAGGCCGTTCGGACTGAACGAGGCCCTCTCCCCAGGTGCAAGGACGATACTAATGGATGTAGGGGATACCGTCAATCTTATTCGTAAGATAACGGGCGAGCTGTTGCCGGTCGAGCTGACCGAAGTCCTCGCCAAGACGCCGAACCCAGCGGTCGAGGTCCGCTGGAAGAGTAACCGTCATCGGTACAAGTTGGACCTCGTAAAGAACGAGGTGTTGGCTATCGATAGTACCATTGGACATAGACAATCCATGAGGTCATGGTATACTGTATTCGAAGACGACAGGGTAAAGCTGGTTGAGCTGTTCTGGGCTCACCGCAAGAAGAGGAGGTAGCGAGTGGACGAACGAGAGCTAGAGGGCATCAAGCGAACCTTAGGGGAACTGGCCGAGGCGTTAGATGAAGACGGCGGGATGTACGACTCTGACCAGGTTGCGGATATGCTGCGAATGGTAGCTCAGGGAAAAACCTCCGAGCTAGTCATTGCTCATCACGAGATTGGGCAAGGGCTCTAGCTTGGAGCCCTTCCTTCCGTGGCCCGGTAGCAAGTCGAAGGTTGCTTCGAAGATCTTGGCCTCCTTCCCTCAGTCGTTCGGGGCCTACTTCGAGCCCTTCGTTGGAAGCGGGTCCATGTTCTTTGCGCTCGCCGGCAAGCGTGAGTTCGAGACCGCCAAGCTCTCGGACAAGAACGCGAACCTCATCAACTGCTACCGGGCCGTTCGCGATCAGCCTGAGCATGTCGAGAAGATGCTACTGCATTGCCTGGAGCGGAACAGTGAGGAGTTCTACGCAGCGATGCGCGACCAGATGGCGAACCCGAGCGTGTTCCTCTATGTGATGCGGGCTGCCTTCAGCTCGATGTATCGAGAGAACCTCGCTGGCAAGTTCAACGTTCCGTGGCGCAAGCAAGACTTCGAGACGAACAACAAGGTCATCTCGTTCGATACGAAACGCATCCACGAGTGTTCCGCTTTCCTCAATGAGAAAAACGTCACGCTTGAGGTTGCCGATTGGATGGAGGCAGTCCAAGATGCAAAGGCGGGAGACTTAGTGTACTTCGACCCGCCTTACCTTCCCTACAACGAGAGCGGCTTCGTTACGTACGTTCGGGGCGGCTTCAACGAGGGAGACCACGTGTTCCTTCGGACGCAGTCAAGGATTCTGGCTGAGCGCGGCGTGCATGTCGTGCTCAGTAACTCGGATGTGCCGGCGAGCCGTCGCATCTACGGAGAGCCCGCCCGAGTGATGACCGTATCGAATTCGGTTAAGAGTAACGCTACGGTTAAGGGCACCCGACTGGAGGGTCTATGGATATGGCCACCGATAACATCATTCTAGGACCTTTTGCATACCCGGTTCCGTGGCATGTGATAGAGTCCACGACCGGCGGGACCGTCGTCTACTGCGTAGACGCCAAGACATTCTGGGAAGCGCGAGCAGCGGCTAGAGCGCTCAACCCGCAACTGAACACCGAGAAGGCCACGTACTACGCGAACGTGACCACCAAGCAGAGGAAACGATGACTACCGAGATTGAATTGGGTATCGACACGATGAGCATCGAGGGTGAGGCCACGAAGCTCTTCGAGGCGCTGGCAAAGGCGCAAGGTGAATTCGTTGCTGTCGCCAAGACGGCCACTGGTCAGATCGGCAAAGACCGCAAGTTCAAGTACGCGGACTACAACACGCTGACTCGGTGTGTCCGCCCGGCGCTGACGGCAAACGGGATTGTGCTCATCCAGCCGTTGCATTCTCGCGGCGACCACGCGGTAACGACGACCGTCATTGCTGGCCACGGGGCAGTCATCAAGTCGTCTCTGTCGTTCAAGCAACCGGCAGACCCGCAGGAGTTCGGACGCCATCACACGTACTACCGCCGCTACCAGCTCCAGGCGATGCTGGGCTTGGCTGGCGATGATGATGCGGACGAGCCGCCGTTGACCGGCGCTCAGTACTCCGAGCCTGCTCGTGAAGAGGCGAGCCCGGGAAAAGCCGTGGCATCTGCCGGCAAGAAGTCTGTTGCTGTCGAGAAGAAACCTGCCGCTGTGGAGCCAAAGCAAGAGATTGTTGCTACGTCCAACGGCTCTTTGGCTAAGCCGCTTCCGGTTCAGCCGCCGCTGGTCTCTGAGCCGAAGCCAGGCGACACCAGGACCATCAACCAGAAGCTGGTGGACGGGATGAAGCAGAAGGGATGGAAGATGGCTGACGTGAAGCAGCTGTTCATCGAGCACATCGACCCGGCTGGCTTCGAGTCGCCCGACAACCTGACCATTGAGCTGAAGCAAAAGCTCTGGGACACGATGATCAACAAGGCTGGCGTCGCGCCGTTCTGAGATGCGCAAAGGGCGATATGGGCCGCCACCGCTGAAGCCGGAAGCGTGCTCTCAGCGGGCGGCCCGGATAGCCGTCGACATGTGCGTGATGAATACTCAGTACCTCATCACGCTGAGTGAGTTCATGTCGCTCGGCGAGCTGTTCCACCTTCAGATGCATCTGCTTTACGGGCTCATCGACACGATGGGCGCCACGAACAACGTCAGCCCGCAAACGGTGCTCGACGTAGCCGAGAAGTACTTCAAGGCGCTCCAAGAAGAGCGCCGCGAGACCGAGTGAGTTACCATGCGTCGAATCAGTTCATTACCCACCGCCGAGTTCTGTCCGAAGGTGGACAAGATCGGTCAGGACGTCGAGTCCAACAACTCAGCGCGAAGCACCGTCTTCCATTCCTTCTGTGATACCGGCGTATGGCCGGAGGACCTCCGGCTGTTGCCCGAGGCCGACAAGGAAGAGATTGGCCGTTGGCGGGTGCCGATGCCGTTCGTCTACAAGGTGGGCGATGTCACCTACGCGCTCCAATACAAGAACGCGATGCGGGAGACTCGCGTAGCGCTGGACAAGAACTTCAAGCCCGTCCTGGTGGACCCGGCTATCCCGCAAGCGGAGATTGCCGAGAAGCATCCCGAGGTGAGGATCGTTGGCCACCTCGACATGGCCTGGGACCTTCCCGAGCATGACTTGGTCATCGTGTGTGACATCAAGTCGTCCATCTACGCGGTGAAGGACCGGTACGATTCGCTTCAGCTGCATGGCTACGGGCTCGGTATTGCCGCGATGGTTGGCCGCAAGCGTTATCTGACAGCCATCTGGGACGCGACGGACGGTCGCTACTACGTGAGCGGGAACGCCATCGAGATGGACGGGTTCGAGGTGGAGGTCATCAAGGACCGTATCCGCGTGGCTTCGGAGGAGCGAGACGGCAACTTCCGGACGGGAACCCACTGCGGCGGCTGCTGGAAGCGCTCCAACTGCCCGGCACATCTGGTGGACGTTCCCGAGGGTGAGTTCAAGGCGCTCCTGTCTGGCGCTGCACTGGAGCGAGATGTCCGGGACGCCATCGTGAAGCGTAAGCAGCTCGGCGACCTGGCGAACAAGGTGGATGAGGCTATCAAGTCGTGGGTCAGCAACCATGGCCCCGTGTCCTCAGAGGACGGACGCAAGATCTACCGTTGCGACATGAGGAGCGGCAAGCCGAGCCTCGATAAGACAGCAGTGTTGAGGGCTCTCGGTAAAGAGACCCTGGACGAGTACATGAAGATCGGGAAACCCTATCCAGCGTTTGACTGGAGAAACAAGGATTGAATTATGGCTGAACCATCGAAGCTCTGGATCTTTTACCACATCAAGAAGGAAGTCCGTGATGGCAAGGAGCAGACCTTCTTCAACCGTTGCGGCAAGGGCTGGAAGAACAAGGACGACTCCTTCAACGTCAAGCTCGACTACATTCCGACCGGGATAGACGAAGAGACGACCTTCAATCTCCAGCCATACAAGCCCAAGGAGAAGAAGGAAGCGGAGAGCTTCTCCGAGTAAAGATTCCAGCGCTAGACACGCCATGGCAGCTACGGACACAATCCGTGACCCCAGGTTCGAATCCTGGCTAGCGCGCTGCGAGAGTTACCCATGCCATTCCAATCAGAGCTAGCAGTGTACTTCGGAGGTCAAGATGACGATGTTAAGCGCCTTCCTCTTCGTAGGGCTAGCGTTGCTCCTCAACCTCGACTCTCGCTGGTCCCAGCGCGGCAGCTCATCGAGTTGCGCGACTACCAGCAAGAAGCAACCGACAGCTGCCTCGAAGACCTCAAGACGTGCCGATCGTCGCTGATCGTTCTCGCAACGGGTCTCGGCAAGACGATTCTCTTCTGCAAGCTGGTGGAGCAATGGGAGGGACGAGTACTCGTCTTGGCCCATCTCGAAGAGCTACTGCAGAACGCCAAAGACGACTTGATGTCCATCTGCGGGGAGCCGGTAGGCATCGAGCGGGGCAAGGACCATCACGAGGGGGAGCGGATCGTTGTCGGGCTCATCCAGTCCGTCAGCAGGCGCCTCCATCACTTCAAGCCCGACCACTTCTCGCTCATCATCGTTGACGAGGCCCATCATGCTGCAAGTGACGCTTACCGTAGCCTCTTCGAGCACTTTCGAGAGGCAAAGATTGTTGGGCTTACTGCTACGGACTCTCGTGCCGATGGTGAGCCGCTTCCTTTCGAGCGATGCTCGTATCGAATGGGTATTCGAGAAGGAATCAACGAAGGCTATCTTGTCCCCGTTACCGGGAAGCGAGTCATCATCGACTCCCTCGACCTTACCCGAGTCAAACGGGTAGACGGCGGAGAGGGAGACTTCGACGATTCGGCGCTCGATGACGCGATGGTTGGCGGGGCGATTGCAATCGCTGACGTGCTGACGAACGACTACCCGTTCGACAAGGGGATTCTCTTCTTCCCGGGTTGCGCTTCAGCCAAGCTTACGTGTGAGCGGCTAAACGAGCGCGAACCGGATAGCGCCGTCTACATCGACGGGATGATCACGGGTCAGCAGCGGCGAGATCTGGTGGCCAAGTTGCGGAACGGAGAAGCGCGGTGGTTGTGCAACGTGGGGATAGCAACGGAGGGCTTCAATTGGCCGAACGCTTCAATCGTGGGGATGTGCGTGCCGACTCTCAGCAGACCGGCGTATGTACAGCGCGCAGGGAGAGGTACCCGGCCTCTAGCTGGATTGCTGAATGGGCTCTCGACGAGTGGCGAAAGAAGGGCCGCAATAGCCACCTCCAACAAGCCTTCGATGTTGATCCTCGACTTCGTGGGAGTCTCTGCGAACCTGGACCTGATATCGGCAGACACGTTCCTCGAAGAGGAACCGTCTTCTGCGGATACTGCCAACTCGCCCGAGGAAGAGAAGAATGCAGATGTTACCGATGATGGTGAAGAGCCAGAAGAGGAGACCTTCTCGGACCCGGTCAACCTCAACCTACGTGCCATTGCTCGTGGCGTCAGCTCGAAGACGACCCACTCGTACGATGACTTCAATCCGTTCGAGGCCTCGGGCGCGATCCATTCCCGTGTCGATCTGAAGAAGAGCGAGCTTGGGCGAGAGGCGCCGCTCAGCCACAAGCAGTACCGCTTGCTGTGCAAGTACGGTGTGGGCGACGAGTCGCTGACCAAGGGAGAAGCCGGGACGCTGATGGGCTACATCGCCGGTAAGGGCTTCAAGCTTTGGGCGCCTGAGTTGGGCGTGCTGAAGAAGCTCTACAACGATATCCTTCAGAAACGACGCGAAGAGACGTTCCTGTGAAAGTAGAAGCCATGGGTGACCCATCGGACATCGTCACGGTTGACGAACTGGCCGCTTACATGAAGGTCAACCGGAAGACCATCTATGGCGCAGTGAAGCTTGGTGAGTTACCCGGGGCGGTGCGTGTGTGTGGAGCCATTCGCATTCACAAGCCCACCGTGCTAGCGTGGCTTGCCACCGGAGAGGTTCCGGTGAAGCAACGAAAGCGGGCCAAGTGAGCGCGTATAAGAACAGCCGTGGTAAGTGGTGTGCTGACATTGACGACTTCTTTCATGCAGATGGGCGCAAGGAGCCCCGCATAAGGAAGACGTCTCCAGTTAACACAGAGCGTGGTGCCAAGCAGTACGAGAGAGCAATCCGACAGAGCCTGCTCGATGGCACCTACGGCAAGCGACCATTCGAAGATGACGTCCCGGCATTCCGCGACTACCAGCAGGCTTACAAGGCCAAGCATCTGGCGGACCGGAAGAAAGAGAAGGGGCTGGCGAACTACGTCTCGTTGCTGAACAAGCATCTTGTCCCGCTCTTCGGCGACAAGCGGATGGACAGCTTCGGCATCAACGATGAAGACGAGCTGCGGGCTCGCCTGAAGAATCACTCCGCCTCCCGATACAACCAGGCGTGCGCTGTCGTTAACGGGATGGTCGAACTCTTCCATACTCGCAACAAGCTCCCGGGGGAGCCCTTCCGGTTCTCTCGGTTGGACGTGCCGGAGTCCTCGAAGCCGTTCTACGACTTCGAGCAGTGGGGAGCGTTGCGAGAAGCCGCTCGCCGGCTCGGCATCATGAGCGAACTCGTCGTGGTCCTTGGCAGGGACGCGGGTCTCCGCCGAAGCGAGATGTGGGGGCTCCAGCCGAAGAGCTGCCACCCGAAGCATATCATGGTCGAGCGTGGGGAGACGCTGGACGGCCAGAAGCGGTTTATGCGCCTGCCGAAGAGCGGCAAGATTCGCAAGGTCGAGATCACCGCTGACCTGCAAGACGTGCTTGCTCGTTACTTCAAGAAGTACGGCACTCGGGAACGGATGGTAACGATGCCTGACGGCAGCCTCTTTGGTCAGGAGTCGTTTGGTGCGTTCATGATGGCCATCCAGAAGGCAGCTGGCCTGGAGCCAACGGGAGAGATCCACATCCTCCGGCACACCTTCTGCTCTCACATGGCCATTCTGGGGGTGCCTGTGACGGTCATTCAGAAGCTCGCCGGGCATGCCCAGCTGACAACCACTCTGGCGTACATGCACCTGGCGCCCGGAGACACGCTGATCGGCATCAACGCGCTCGCGAGGCACATCCCGTCCCGGCGCGGCAACGCTACGGCAACGGCGGCAGAGTAATTCACGAAGTGGCATGAAAAGCGGGGGTTCGTCGCTTTTAGACCAAACCATGCGTTTGAATAAGAGGCAAACCCAAACTTCAGCAGGTCCGAGGGCTTACGCCGTAAGCCCTCGATTCTGCAACGCAAAGTGTCAACCCCTCCGTGCCGTCCCGTTCCACTGAATACCCCCTCCGGCCGCAGAGTTGCGGCAACGCCACGGCAACGGGTAGGCTGGGCCCCATGAGCCTGAAGGATAAACGGTGTGACGTCTGTGGGTGCAAGCTGCCTGACATGCCGCCGGAGGTGGCCAAGCAGCAGATGGCGGCCGCCCTTCTCCGGGGAGACAAGGTCCAGAACCCGGACGAGGTTGCTACGGTCTGCGACCCGTGTTGGCAGCAAGCTATCCGACGTGGCTGGAAGCCGGGGAGCGGGAACCCGAACTAGGCTAGCTCGTAATGCGGCCAGTCCCAGGAGATGATGCGGATCCTGATGTCCAGTCGATCGGCTATCTGAAGCGCGTACTGCCGGAGCAACAAGAACGACTTCTTGTCTGCCCAGTTGATGGGGTAAGGCGCCAGGTCGACGGCAAGCGAGTCCGGGTCGCCTCGCTCCGTCGTGTGGTTGTGCTTGCTGTTGGGCCACTTGAGCTTGGACGTGCCCTTCTTGAAGGCTGCGTCCTGGTCCACCTGGTTACGCCAGCCGCAAAGCACGGTAACGTCTGTGACGCCGGGGCACTCGCCGGCATCTACGCCAGCGGCAACGGCTTCAGCGAACCGTTGTATCCTGACGTCACAGCTCGCAAGCCTCAACCGAGAGAGATTACCTAGGGGCACCAGCGTCACCCACGACGGTCACCGCGGGCTGGACGAGTTCACCCGGGAGCGCTACCCCGCAGATGTCTCGAAGGGCTGGCTTGATGTCTCCATAGACGACTCCGACAACCCCCATGATGAGCGGGACGATAACTGCGGCTACCTGAAACGCGAGTCGATACTTGTTGGCCATGTGTGGCTCCTAGAAAAGGTCGAGAGCATCGTTGCCGAGAAGGTCGATGAGAAGCATCGTCTCCTTGCAGACGTCTTCGGGCGACATGTCCACCTCTACGGCTGGGAGTCGTTCAAAGAGATGATGGAGGCAGACCTTGGGCTGCGCGGAGATAGCCTCTCGATGAGTCTTTCGTTGAGCAGATGCGATGAACCTGCCAACTTCATCAGCATCCCGCTCTGCTGAGCGTTTTTGATTACGAGATGAACGGCCAGCCCTGTCACGGAAGCGAGCGCCGCTCCCAGTGCTGCTATCGTTATCTGACATGATAGATGGTCCATGGTTTGAGTGGCTAAGCGAAGAGGGTCCGCCGGTGGGCGAGCAGCAACTCGATAGGCACGTTAAACTCGGAGGCGAGCTTCTTGAGTGTCTTCTCGGATGGCAGGATCCGAGTGCTCTCGTAGGATGCTACGGTTGACTGTGTGAGGCCCAGCCGTTTGGCGAGCTGGACCTGTGTCCACATGCGCTTCTCTCGTAGCACCTTGATCGCGTTGCCAAGCGTCCCGTACGGAGCCCGCAGAGACCCGTCGTTGGTGAGCTTGATGCTTGGCGTCGGCATATCAGATGCGGGTGATGACTACGACGATGCCTTGCGAGCCGTTGCCGCCAGCCCCTGACTGGACGCCAACACCAGCGGCTGACTGGCATGCACCACCGCCACCGCCGCCGCAGTTGTAGAGCCCACCGTTGCCGCCGGTGCCGCCAGAGCCCGCAGCGTTGCCGGCACCACCACCACCACCACCACCGCAGCGAGGCGAGCCCGCTGGCGCGCTGCCACCATTGCCGGCACTACCACCAGGCGTGACGCCGATCGCGCCTCTTGCTGGCGAGCCAACCTGTGATGGAGAGCCACCGAGCCCGCCGGAAAACGACGTCCCGGCAACGTTCACGCCACCACCACCACCACCACCGTACCCCAGCGAATGCGTACTTTGCTGCCCCGGCTGGCCGCTGCCGGTGGCGTTGCCGTTGCCACCATTCGTGGGGTTAGCCGTAAGTAAACCAAAGAACCCCTCCGTAGTTGTGGCGCCAGCCGGTCCAGTCACGGCACCGCCGCTGCCTGGAGCACCGCCAGCGCAACTGTAGAGCGGGTCGGAGCCAAACGATGACGCACCGCCCGCCGCGCCTGGATTACCATCAGTCGTGAATGACGCTTGCGCTGCGCCACCGTTGCCTCCAGCTCCAACAACTACAGGTTCTGTTGCGGCGAATGCCGAAGCCGGCAGCGCAAAAAAGACCCGCGGGCTGCCCGGGGCGCCTCCGCCGCCTGCGCAGACAACGACGCCAGTGGCTCCATTCCTTCCGGACCCGCCACCACCCGCACCTGGGAAGATGTAGAGGTCGAGCTGTCGAGCAGCACTCGGCTTGGTCCAGGTGCCGTTGGCGGTGAAGATCTGGATGTCGGTGGTCGAGGTGCCAACGCCCTTGAACTCGCCATTCGCCGTCTTGACTTTGAAGCCGTTGCCATCTTCGTATTCGAGCGTCTCTCCAACGCCAAGCTCGAAGGACTCCAGCCGATAGGCGTTCGTTCCGTCGAAGTATTCGAGCGTGATATCGTTCGCTCCACCACGGGCACAGGCATGCAACTCCTTGAGGCCTCGCTGTGTGCTCGCGGCAGGAGCAGCTACGATGGTGGTGGTCGTGGCCGTCGAGATGGTGGTGTTCTGCCGGCCTGGGGTGAAGGCCGCAGCATCGGTATCGACGAAGCTTGCGTGGACATCGAGTGCAACAGCGGCGCTCGTGATGATTCGAAGGATGTCAGTGGTGTTGGCTAGAACAATCATGCTCGGTAGTTCGCAATCTTTCTCATGAGGTAGAGCGGCGCATCGGCGCCCGTTGCTCCGGCAGGACCCGTGGCTCCCGCCGGGCCAGTTGCCCCAACTGCACCGGTGGCGCCTGCTGCTCCAGCGGAACCAGGAGGGCCATCGGCTCCCGTGGCGCCTGCAGGACCAGCCGGGCCCGTTGGACCCGTGACTCCAAGTCCGCCTTCCTCCAGCACTCCGCGTACTTCACCGAGGAACGGCAACAGCTCTCGGTTGACGAACGTCTCAAGGTCCTCGATGGTCCTCTTGACCGGAAGCTTACGGAAGATGCGGAGGAAGCTCGGCACGTAGCCTTACGGAGCAGCAGAGCGAGACGTGTGGTCGATTACCAAGTCCACGTGAAACGCCGTCTGCGGAGTGGAACCGTTGAGGTAGACGATGCGGAAGTCTTCGTAGGGGCTGACGAAGTACTCTTCCGTGGTGGTGCCGTCTCCAACGTTGGTGGGGGAGCCAACGGTTACCCAGGTCGTCCCCCCATCAATCGACTTCTCCAGACGGACCGTCTGAGTGCCAGCGGCTTCATCCGTGGTGACAACGACGTCCACCCAGTAGCAGCGGTAATGTGGGGCTGCTCGTCTGCCGAAGGCAACGGTAGAGCTGAAGAGTACAATCTCCTCAGCGTTGCCCGGGAGCGCGGAACCCCTATAGGGAACGTAGGTCTTCTCAGTGGGGCTCATGTTGGTCCTTTATTACTGACTCCAGAAGGAAGATGAGAGCGCGAAGCTCGTTCAATCCCTTCACGTCTTTGGTCTCGTCAAACAGCTCCAGTAGCGAGAACGCCACCTGAAGCGCGTCGTTGTAATCGCCACGTTCCATCAGCATGGAGATGCTGAGAATGCCGTTGTGAAGATGCTCGAAGTCCTCTAGGCCATCGCAGACCAGCTCGGCCGCCGGCAGGAACTTGGGCTTCGGGATGGCGTTGCATGCCTGGAACGCGGTAAAGCTCGCGCTAGAGATGATGATGAGGGCTGCTAAAACAGTCTGCTTGACGCTGTTGAATGGCATCATCGCTTCTCCTCTTCCTTCTGCTGGTCGAACAGCGCCTGACGAATCAGCTCGGCGAGCGCTTCATTGGCAGGATCGAAGCGGTAGCCAGCTCGACCGCCGCTGAGGTTCAGCAAGCGGCGAGCGGGGTCTTCGAGGTAGTCGCGCTGGACCTGGCCGCCGAGTGATTGGGGCTCGCGAGCAAACGGATTCCGAGCGGCGCCCGACAGGTATTCTAAGGGCTTATCGAGACGAAGTCCAAGGGCATTCGCGGTCCCTTGGATCGCTCCACGAGAGCCACCAAAGTTAGCTTCTCGTTTGAGGTCTCCGTAGACGTTGGTAGCTGCCGCTGTGCGTAGCTCCTTCTCTTTGCCGACCTTCTTGGCTTCCTCCATCAACGACTTGTCGTAGATCATGTCGTCACGGAGGTTGAAGTTCATCACCCGCTCTCGGATGGTCTTATCGCTACCCGCTCCAGCTCGCTGCTTGTTGGTCTCCAGCGCGTTGACTCGTTCGTGCTGCTTACGCCTGAGCGCAGAGAAGCCCTTCACCTTGGTTCCGTCATCAAGGGTGGCTTCAATAGAGCGAGCCTTCTTGCCGCCACCGCCGATGATGGCGCCGGCAGCTACAGCCTCTCCATCTCCGTCCGTGGCTTCGTCAACAGCAGCGCCAACGGCAAACGGCACCGCAAGGTAGCCCACTTCCCTGAGCAGATTCTCTTGAGTGAGCGGAATCTCTTCCAACTCAAACACGTAGCCACCGGTCTTCTTGTTGAAGTACCGGTTGGTAATCTTGAACCGGCCACCCTTCGGGATGATCATCTCCGATTCGGAGGCGTTGACGCCCAACAGCGAGCCTGCCTGGTCGACCTTCTTGAACCGCAGCTCATGAGGGCCAAACGTCTCAAGCGGGCGGTAGCCACTGGACATACTGGCCCCAACCTCGAAGTAGTCGCCAGACAACAGCTCGGCTAACTCACGCGGGTCACTGGCATGGAAGCGGCGATACAGCATGCCGTGCTTCGTCGGGTTCCTTACAGTCAGCTTGTCTACAGCGCTTTCAAACGCTGGAGCCTTGGGGCCAGTGGTGTAGAGCGGGATGCCGTTGCGCTGTTCCTCTCGCATGATGCGCGAGTTACCGAGCCACGTGTGAACAGCGTGTTGCTCATCTCCGTCTAGCTCATCGAACTTGCGCTTGGAGGCAATCTCCAGGCGACGAATCTCCGGAGACGGGTTACGGAAGCTGGGGCCGCCATCGTTCGTCTCCTTGTAAGGGACTTCGATGGGTGGTGGCGGTGGCAGTTCCCTTTTAGCCTTCTTCAGAACGGCGTCGGCATCGTATGCATCGCCCTTGAAGCGAGGCCCTAGTCTGAGCGACTCGCCAATCTCACGACGTTCCGAGTACGCCTCTTGGTCAACGTCAGAGCTATAGGTCTTCGCCTTGGGCTGGGGCTTGCCAGCGTCCGGCGGGTTCTTTGCGTACTCGTCGATAGACGCAATCAGGTGCTCTGCTTCGCTCGGGTCCAACTTCTCGTTGATGATGTTTTTGACGGCCGTGAGGACGTGCTTCTTCTGGAGCGACGACGGTTGGATGTAGCCACCCAGTTCGTCGAGTACCTCAACGGCAGCGTCCGAGCTATTGTAAGCCAGCAACTCCTGAGCGAATCTCGTCTTGGCCTTCCCGTTGGCCCCCTTCGTTTGCATCGGCCCGCCCGCAGCAACGGCGCCCAAGGCACCAACCGCAGCAACGGCGGCTCCGGTCTCGTCGTCGTCTGATGTGACAGCCGCAACGCCAGCGCCAGTGATGAGGCCAGCCTTGATTAGGTCCTCCCGGGTGACCTCTCGTCCAAGGCGTTCCTTGAGGACGTCGATGAGCATCTTCTCGCGTTGCTCGGGCTCCAGTGGCCCAAGGCGCTTGTTGATGTTGTCGATCTGGCTCTTGGCTTCCTCGAAGGCCCGAGACTCGTCATCACCACGCATCTGGCTCGACAGGTCCTCCATACGCTTGGCTTCAGCCGAGCGAGCGGGGGCACCTGGAGCAACGATGTCGTCGTACCACTCGCCGGTCTCCTTGGTGGAATCGGTCCATTCCTTGGCGGTGGGCGCCGGCAAGCTCTCGCCGCCCTGGTAGCCGGTAGCCGGCTCCTCCAGCTTCATCGCAAGCTTGTTGCCGGCGAGTTGGTCGATGGGCTCTACCGGTGGCTGTTCAGTTCGCGGCATCCCGCGCTTGGTTTCGGGTGGCGTCGGCGCTTCGGGCTCGATGGCGGGAGGCTTGCTGTATTCGCCGCCTTGGATGGCTTTGGTTGGCTGCGGGTTGAGTGCCTCGGTATCCACGCCGTGACGTCGCCTGAACTGGCCGATGCCGGGCTTGGCCTCTGGAGGGACGACATCGGGACGAGCATACTCCCCACCGGTTACACCCACCGTGGGCTGGGCTGCCATTGGCCGTGGGTTGAGCGACTCTTGAGACACGGGAAGACGCGGGTCGAAGGGGTTGCTGGGCAGGTCGGGTTGACCTGGGCCAACACCCATCAGGCCTTCCGGGCGCCGCTGAGTTGCTTCGACACCACGTGGCGCCGGCATGGGCTGTAGCGCAGCCTCACGGGAGGTCGGTAGCCGTGGGTCAAAGGGGTTACGCGGGAGGACAGGCTCTGCGCCGATGCCAGGCTGAGCTTCCGGCGTGGCTGCCTGTTGACCTTCGATGGGGATGGGCTTCGGGAGGACGGTGGCGCGGCCCTCGGGAGGCGGCAGGTCGCCGGCTTGCCCGAAGGGTTGCGAGGTGCGCTCCTCTGGAGGCGGAGCTACGAGGTTGCCCGCTTCGTCCTCGAATGCCGGGAACTCATCCCGCATCTGCTTGATGGAGCGGTTGAGGTTCGTCCAGATGGGGTCGTTGTTCGAGCCCTTGGCGCTCGCCATCTTGAGCTCAGCGTCAATCAGCTCTTCGAGGTCCGTGATATCCCGAGCGCTGAAGGGGAGCGGAACTGCGATGACAACGTAGCCTGGCGGGGCAGCTCGCTCGGCATCGAGCCCGAAGATGCGGTTGCCGAGTTCACCATCGAGCTGAACACCGTTCATCTCGGCGGCTACTGCACTCGCCTGCTGAGCAGGAACTACCTTGGCCTCCGAGTACGTACGGATGACGTTGCCCAGACGGTCAATCTTCTCCGGGTCGATGTTCATCGGGGCGCCGGAGACGGGCCCTCGCTTCCACCCCTGGCTCGCCATATCGGCCAGCCCTTGGATGGCGGGCTGTCCGCTGACCGTCTGCTGGCTGTACGCCGGGTGGTTGAAGTAGGCGTTCTTCTCGTCGGCAATCTGCCGCTGAAGGTCCGTTTGCTGAACCTCGAAGTTCTGCTGGATATGAGGAGCGACCTCCTCGGCAGCCTGAGCAGCAGCCGAACCGATGGCCCCGGGACGAGCGGCGGCTTCTACGTGACGCTGGACCTCGGGAGGCGGGACGACACCACGGACGACATCGGAACGGCCACCAGCTTCTTCCAGCGCCTTGATGTTGCCCTGGATGCCTGGACGCTCGCGGATACCCTGACGCATCAGCCCGAAGGTTTGCGCGGCTGTATCGAAGAGCCCGCCACCGAGCACACCCGTGGCTGCCCCCATGGCCGCTTCACCGCCAGCTTGCGAGGCAACCTCATCCCAGGGGAGGCCTTGCTGTGTGGCCCGTGCAGCAGCCCCAATCCCACCTTCCGCCGCGTTGATGCCCCCACCGACAGCTGCCGAGATGCCAGCCTTACCGAGCGTGTTGGCGCCTTCGTAGCCAAGCTTCTTGATGGCGGCTTCCGCCACCACGTTGCTCGGGTTCACCTTCGAGGCATAGCCGGCGATGTTGCCAGCGATGTACGAGCCAGGCGAACGGCTAATGACTTCTTGGCTCGATGGGATATCGCCGAATGCCTCTTGGCGTACCGTGTTCTCGCCAACGACCTGACCGGTGGTGGGGTCCGTGACGTCCTGCGTGTGCGCCGGAGTCTCGCCGAAGCGGCCGCGCTCGTAATCGAGCAAGTCTTTGCCGGCATCGTACAGAGGAGACGCCTGTCCGGCAGAGAATGAGTCGGCATAGCCGAAGGCTGCCGGCGCTAATCTCCTCTCGATGTTGTACTGAAGACCACCCGTTGCGTACTGCAAGGGCTGCTCTCGAAGTTTGACCTTCGAGTAACGTTGCAGGGGTGTCCCGGAAGCTTCTGCTTCCTTGCTACGTTCCTCCCAGAGGTGCTCTGTATACGCTGTGTATGGCGTAGAGGATTCATCCATCCTATCGAGATGCGAGACCGCGGGAACACGGTTGGCGCCAACCTGTGTCCCCATCATCACATCATATACCGGCTCTTCTCGCTCTGGCTCTGCTATGCCCACCCAGTCAGGTGCCAGTCGTTGCAGAAGTGTCGGATCTGCATCGTATGCTCGACGAACCTCCGCAACCGAGGGCTCGAAGTGGAAGTTGTACGAGCCGCGTGTACCAACTGGGTCGCCAACGGTGTTGGGACTAGCCCCAACGGCATCCTCGGTCAGCTTCCCGTTCTCATCGGTCTGTCTCTGCGATGAGTAGTGCTCGTTGAGCACGCGATTCGTATCGGCAAGTTTTCTGGTCGCCTCGGCGTACTGAGGGTTATCCGGAGTCATTCCGGGAACCTCTGTCAACGAGTTGACTTCCATCTGATAGCGCCGAGCAAGCGCCTTATGAATCTTCTCGTTAAACGGCATTACTTGACCTTGTCCAGTAGACGTTCAAGCTCTTCGGTGGGCAGCTTGTTAAGCTCTTCCTCCGTGTAGTCGTCCAGTGACTTCTCGCCCCTCTTGCTTCGGGTGGCGCTTGCAGACGCGGAAAGCTTGCCTTTGGGGCTTGCCGGTCCAATCTGGACGTTACCGGCAGCGTCGACACGTCCGGTCTTCTGGGGGACAGGCTCCCCGAAGGCTTCCTTGACCTCGTCATTCCAGAGACTACGCGGGATGTGACCTTGAATGGCTTTGAGCGCAGCTCTGCGCTCTTCCTCAGAGCCAGCTTGCCTGACTTCAACCATCATCTGCTCCATCGTGTCCTGGATGTACCCGCGCTGCTTTGAGGTTGCTTTGCGGAACAGCTCAGACATCTCTCGGCGGGTATCTGGATTCATCCCGCTGGAGATGACGCTTTCGGTAACACCGGCCCTCATCTGCTCGAATACGGTCTTCAGGCCACGCTTGGCCCGCGTGAAGTCTTCGTCCGTCATCACGCCGCCTTCGTACATGTTACGCAACATCGTGATGGCTTGGATGTCCCCATGAGAGTTGTTCATGGCAAGAAGCGACAAGGCGTTGTCCGCTTCTCGGACACGGCGTTTGGCAACCTTCAACTCTTCGCTGTTAGCGATTGCTAGCGTGTTGCGAGTTGTGCGGTCTTCGAGGAGACGGTTCCGAGTATTGGCTGAGTTCTCTTGGGCCAGAGACAGGCGTTCGCCGGATACGGTAGCCATCTGCTCGGCCTTCATCTGCCCAGCGATGGTGTTGAGTGTGGGTTGCCAAAGCTTGAGAGTTTTCTCTGGCGGTAAGTTCAAGGACTGAGCGCCTTGGTTGAGGGCTTCAACTCTCCCGCGGTAGCGCTCAGGGAAGCCTCCGGCCGTGCCTTCGAAGTACGGCTGCAAACGGAGCTGGTTTTGAGCCTGGACCTGAGACGTATCTACTTGATAGGGGTTGAAGGGATTGCTCGCTTGAGCTGGATCAGAGAGCCGCAGATTGGGGGGCGCTTGTGGATCAGCTGGGGGCATTGGCGCCTGCGGAGCTGCCTGTGGGGCTCCGCCATTGACGGCTGCCTCGAGTTCGGCGATCGCCGCTTGGCCGTCTGCGGATGCTGCGGCCGCTGCTTCCCCGGGGATGCCAGGGCCTTGTGGGGCTGCGGCCGGAGGCGGTTGTGGGCTCGCTTGAGGGGGAGCCGGTGCCTGTGGAGCCTGCGGCGGAAGAGCTGCGGCGGAGGCGCCAGGCAGCCGCTCGAAGGGGTTGCCGCCAGCCCCTGGCCCACCCGGACCTACATTGGAACGCATCTGGAAGGGCGAGCCCGCGCCAACCGCTCCCGGGTCGTTGCCGCCACCACCGAAGATCTGCTCGCGAGTACCGGCGTAGTCTACGCCGCCTTGTTCCGGTGCTCCGGGTGCCTGGAACTCATAGACGGGTTGTCCACCGGGGCCAGCTCGCTTGGTGTAGCGGCCACCCATCTCCAGGATGCGAGGACCCAACGCATCAGCCGTATTCCAGTCGCCGGTGTTGGCCGCTTTACGAGCAGCGGCCACCAGCAATACCGCTTGCTGGTTGCGCTTCATCTGGGCTTCATGGCCAGCGGTGTTCCGGTCGCTGGCGATGGTAGCCGAGAAGCGGGTGTTCATGTCCTGACGACCAGCGGTCTGCTCAGCTTGCTGGGCCTCCGCTTGAGCCTTCTGGTTGTCGATACGGTCGCGCCCGAAGCGAGCCTCGATGACATCGCGAAAGCCTTGCCCAATATCGAACTGCTGAAGAGGACGAGGCTTGAAGACGTACTGGCTGAAGTCGATGGCCATTAGCTAACCCCTGCCTGCTTCTCAGCTTGTCTGCCCTTGATCGCTTTGATCGTCTCAACGACGTCTCTAACGATCCTGTCTTGCTGCTGCTGGTCCCAGCCTCGCTGGTCTGCGGTCTGCCCGAGCATTGCAGCAATCTGTTGATCAAGGTTTTGAGCGTCCATGGTGAGCAGCTGGTCCATGTTCGACATGACGAAGCTCATCGCGTCGTTCGAGAACCCGGTCACATCATCGTAGAGCCCGTCGATGCGGTCCTCTCGCTGATCCTGAGCGCGACCCGAGGCATCGAACGCATCGTTGACCTGACCACGGTGGGCGGAGTGAGAACCGAAGGCGCTCTCTAACCCCATGCCCATTCGGTCTCTGGCAGCATCGTCGATGCCGAAAGCAACGTCGCTCTGCGTCTTGTAACGGCCTTCTTGGGCGTCCTGGGCATCGAAGGCCAGGTCACCGTACGTCTTGATTCGTTCAAGGTCGCTGGCCGCTCCACGAATGTTTGCGTCGTAAGCACCAACGCTTGAGAGGTCCGCAGCTCTACCCATCTGACCCAGCGAATTATGCCAGTTGAGCTGATTCTGACTGTCGGCAAGCGAGAAGTCGGTGCCTGCCTTAGCCCGCTGAGCTTCGACATCGGTAGCCACCGAGTTCACGCCGTTGAGCGCCGAGCTGCTACCGTAGGCACCGCGAGCTGCGGCTTGAGTGTTCGCCGAGCCAACAGCCTTCTGCCCCATGCGGTCGTAGTAGCTGTCGAACTGTGGCTGAAGTGAGCCAGGCATGTTCGCCTTGGTCATACCGAAGGCTTCCTCTGCGTAGTTGGGCCCGTTGTAGCCCTGGTTCACCGTAGCTTGAGCAGCACTCGGGGTGTTGGCGCTACCCTTGATGCCTTCCCAGTACTGCTCGCCAGCGCCGGGTCCGCTCAGCGCCCCATGGTTCTGCTGGTTCCAAGTCTCTCCAAACCATGGGTTGGAGAATTGGTCTTGCATCGAGTCAACCCAGTCGAGCTGGGGAGACTGAAACCAGAGGTTCTGATTGTTGTTCCAGAACTGCTCCTGGACACCCGGCTGTGACTGGTCGAAGCCATAGGGCGCAGTCGTCGGGTTGAAGAAGCTGCTCCCGTTGAAGGCGATGGGCGGCGCTGGAGTAGGTGGCGGAAGAGGCGGTGGCGTTCCTGGCGCTGCCGGTGGAGGCGTGGGTGGAGCCCCAACGGGAGTTGGACCCGACCACTTGGGCACCCTCTTCGAGCCAGCATACGGGTCTTGGTAACCCGACTCCGTTCCGGCGCCGGGAGTCGCATCTTCGACCTGATAGGACTCGCCCGTCTCAGGGTTCTGGCGCCACGTTGCCATTATACGCCCCCGTACGGCCCACGTGGACCGGTCCAGGCGCCACCAACGGGACGCCCGTCATTGGGAACCGGGCCGCCGAAAGCCTGAGCCCGGATGTCGTTCTGCTGGTTAACGGGCATCGGGTTCTGCATCATTGGAGCGAGATCCATGGCAGGCCCCTGCTTGCCCATCATCTGCCCCAACATGTCGTTGCGTGGACCGAAGGCCAGAGCACCTTGGTTCATCGCGTTCATGCGACCGTCCATCTGATTGGACCGTTGCATCTTCAGCATCTCTTGGGCTTGCTGCATCGCCTTCTGGTGGGCTTCTTGTCCAGGGTCACCCCAGAGACCCGAGAGAATGCCACCGGCAACCGGAAGCGAGTTCATGAACCGACGAGGATCAAAAGCCATGACTACCTCACGTAGAGAGAACGTCGAAGGTCTCAGTGACCTTCAGGAGTGAAAGATTGGCGTCATCGGAAAACGTCCAGCGCCACTGTCTGCGGCGGTAATCGCCGAGCCCACGAATCTCACGAACGATTCGGTTGTCGCCGGTGGTGCCGGTGTCGACGGAGATGGGACCGTTCCAGGGACCCGTATCGTTGCGCCATTCGAGCTTGCCCAGCGAACGAGTGGCGTTCGAGCCACGCCGCATCGCTATCTTGACGCCAGAGCATCGCTTGCGGAGGTCTGTTCCGCGGTCGATGAAGCCACTCTCGACACGGGAGACAACAAGTTCTCCGAGGTCTGAAAAACTATCCATGGCAAAGCGTCCGACCCTGCCATCCACCGTGCCGACCACGTTAAGACCACCGTCTCGTCTGATGTGGTGGGCGTTGGCGATGAAACGCTTGAAGTTGGACTGGGAGATGTCCCATCCAAACCACTCGCTCCATCCGCCGTTGATCTGGAAGGCAAACGTTCGGCCATCGGTAGGAAACACCCAGACGAGGCAGTCGACGTGGCCAAGGAAGACTCGGAAGCCGAAGCAGTCAGACGGGTTGCTCAGCGCATCGATCTGACGCTTGATGGGAGCGCCGATGTCCTGAAACTGCCTGCCATCACTGTACACGAAAGAGCGGTTATGATCGAGCCAGAAGAACTCCTGACCCTTCTTGATGACGGAGTACGGAGCCAGTAGCCCGCTCTCTCGGGTGGCCGCTGGAGCAAAGACGCTACTCGCATCAGGGACGAAGATCTGGACGTTATCGACGCCCCATACGAACACCTCGTTGGTGTTCTCGTAGACAGCTTGGATGGGGTCCGGGCGAGCTTCAGCAGTAAAGAAGCCGCCGTCCTCAAGGACGCCGGTGTTCGTCCACTGCTCGTGTCCAGCGGTAACCAGAGTTCCTTGCGCAATGCCACTGTAGCGGATCTTTGTCTTGTCCACCGTCAGGTCGTTGGCCAGCAAACGCGAGCTATTGGCAACGATATGGGACGCCAGTGGAGGGTGCCCATCCAGTTGAGAGCTGACCAGGCTTGTTAAGTCGACCTTCTGTATGTCGGCCCCACCAGCAATCACCAACCACCTTTCCGTCTCGGCAAAGGTCGGCCTGCGGAGGCCTCTGAGCGCAGAGTTTGGAGTCGTCGAAAGGTCAATGGCGTTGCCGTTGAGCAACTTGTAGATGTGACGGGCGCCAGGGAAGCCGCCGACAGCGAAGAGTTGCCCAGTGTTGTCAGCGTACAGCCCAGTGATGCCACGCGAGTCGATGACGCCGCTCGGTGCAACTGGATACGTAGTGATGCCAGGCCGCTTGCTAACAACGCCCTTCGGGTCGATGACAACGTTGACGGCGTGCGGAGAGGCGCCGCCCAACTCGTCGTAGGAGCCCTCCTGGAACGGGCCGAAGCTGATGACGTCTTCCGGCATTAGACCCCGGCAACAGCCGCCGAACGAACGGTCCCAGCCGACTCGACGAACGTAAAGAAGCTTCCGAAGACCATGCTGCCGTTGGTGATTCCAGTCAGAACGATAGACTTACCCGTTCCGCCGCCATTGAACTGAAGCGTACGGGTGCCGCTGGAGTTGTTGAGAACGACCATGTTCCAGGTAAGCCCCAGTGGCTTCTCGGCAGCATCGTCAAAGAAACCCGCATTGCCAGCAAACGTGTGGTCGACAACAATCGTGTCCGCCACCAGGAAGCATTCGAACGGCCCAAACGACGTCTCTGTCGAGTTGGTGAAGTTTAGCTGCTTCCCCTTGCGTGACCCGAGGTGGATGATGTTGCTTGCGTCGTAGTCGCCAGAGTTGGAATAATCGTAGATGTGGCCCGGGTCGCTGATGGTTTCTGGGGCCAGGAAGCCAACGAAGGTGTTGTTGTCCTCAGTAAAGAAAGACTCAGTGCTCAGATTGGTCAGCTTAAAGACATAGCCATCATCGCTGCCGTTGATGAACAGGTTACCAGAGAAGGACCCGATATAGGTTCCAACCGCTTCGTTGGACTCGCAATCTATGTGATAGTACGATCCCGTCGCCACGTCGGAAGCGTCAAAGTCGCACTGCTCGATGGTGAAGTTGGGGCCATCGATAACGGACCCTGTAAAGCTCGACGACACGACGAACCGAGAAGCATGCACCGAGATAGAGACTGCTCCGGCGCCGGCCAGGTTCTGAATAGCCGCAGTTCCGCCAACGCCCTGAAAGACGCAGTTCTCAACCGTGATGCTGGCAAGCCCACCGACGTCGGCCCTACGCAAGGCCGGGCCGGAGATGTTCGCACAAGTAAACTTGCAGTTATCAAGGCTGACAGAGCGGCTTGCCTCGAAGTCAACGAAAGCTCCGTAGGCAGCCGAAGCAGCGAAGCCAAGACCTGTGATGCGTTTCGACGAAGCCGCCGTGGCATCTGTGAAAGCCAGCAGATAGGTCGAGGCGTCTGTTCCTCGAAGAATAGAGGACTCGTCTCCACATCCCATGAGGATGATATCAGCGTTGGTAAGCGTGAGCTGCTCTACCTGGTAGGTGCCGACCGGAAAGAAGACAATGCCCCCTCCGGCTGTGGCAGCAGCCGCACACGCCGCCGCGATTGCCGTAGTGTCATCGGTTACGCCGTCACCCTCAGCCCCATAGGTTGGGTCCTTGACGTTGATGAAAACCCCGGCAGCAGCAGCCAGGGCAGTAGACAGATTCGTAGGGACGCCATCAATCAACACCTGCCAGTCTGGGGAGCCAGCGGAGGTAATCCACTTGTCGAGGACCGCCTTGAGCGTGATGGGCTCGCCCAACGTGTTCGACGGGTCGCCATCGTAGTCGGTGCCCGTGAACGAAGTGCTCTGGACCTCCACGAGGGGGGCCGAGTTGCCAACGGTCACACTCCGGAGGATGGTCCCAGCAGAGCTGCGAACGACCACATCAACGTAGGCGTCACAGTAGATCTCCATTCCACCGTTTGAGTCCAGGTCGAAGAGGTTCGTCCCTGGCTGCGTGGTGCCCTCGAAGTCGTCATAGAGCACGCTGGCGGCACTCGTGTCAGTGCCTCGGAGGAAGAACTCAGCCGAGCCGCTCTCGGCGCCTCTGACGCCAGCAGCGAGGAATTGAACGAGAGTAGCCATTAACAGAACCTGCCAGTCCATGGCGTCGTGTGAGCAAAGACGACGTCCGGGGGAGTGTTGTTGGTGTCGTAGCTCTTGAGTTCTTCGAAGGCCACGTCACGGTCAGCGCGAATCAACTGGCGCTCGGCGAGCGGGAACCCCGAATCCGTCATCAGCTCGTAAGCGAGCGCTAGGACAGCCCATTGTTCCCAGTGCCGCTTGAAGTCTGGGTTATCTGCGCCAACGCCAGAGCTTCCAGGAATTCTGTGAGTCCTAAACCGGATCTGCCCCGCCTCCGAAGGCACAGGCCACAGTCGCAGGATGAGCGACCCTGCTGCATTCTGGTTGTTGCGCTCGATGAAGTAATGTACCGGCGTTCCACGGCTCCCCTTGGCGCTGAGCTGGTTCCACCGGAACCCGGACATCGGCTTAACGGGCGTTTCGCCTTGGCTCTGCTCATCGCTTGGGGTGAAGTAAAGGGACATGGGACCGGACGTGCCGAACCCGTCGTCTCCAGTTGACTCGTAGCTACTCAGCACGATGGTGTAGTAGCCGGCATTCTCCGTAACGGTACCGATGATACCAATCAGCTCGGTGTCGTCCCACACCATCCGCAGCGAGAGCGCTTCCGTAACGACGCGGGAAGGAATCGAGCCACCGCCAGTGGCGAGCGCAGATACGAAGATGGAGATTGTCCCGCCTTCGGCGACAACAAGCGCGATGCTTCCAGTCCCGGGGTTCGGCGTCTCTTCTACATGCGCCACCCGTTCGAGTGGGTAAGCGAGCGGCGGGATATAGGAGCCGTCGTCAATTATGTTGAGGATATCCGCATCCAGAACGTACTTGTGGACACCAACGGCAAGCTCCAAAACGTCCAGGTTGACGAAGTACTCGAAGTAGCGAGCGGTCGACTTGCTAGCGAGCAGACGGTTCAGTGCTCGGCGCCCATGAGAGGCCTTGACGACCCATTGACTGTCAGCCCCGATTCCATACTCGATGGGTAAGAGGCCCGCCTTCTTATAAGCATCGAGCACCACCTCGTCGATGGTTGGGACTACCGCCGGGCTTGCGTTGATGGCCATTACACGTACTTCCCGAGAACGCGCTTCTTGATGACTTCTACAGAGAACACGATGCCTTGGTCCGTAAACCCGTCGCGATCAGATGTGAACTTGCCTGTGGCGTCTTCAGTTAACATGAGAATGCACTGGATGTTGCCCGCTTCAGCCTCGGCCAACTTCTCACGGAGCAGCTGGACAATGCGCTCCTTAGACTCCTCCTGAGGCAGCAAACGAAGCTTCACGAGTCATACCTCAAGATGTCTTCAGCCGTGGTTCGGTGGATGACAGGAAGCGTGTTCGTATCAGCTCGGCCACCGTCGAAGCGGTTGGGATGCTTGTAGACTTGCGCTCCGTGCTCAGCGTTCATTCGCGAGAGCTGGGTGGCGTCACGGCCTTTGGCGCAACCGTTACCCCCCGTGCAGGCCAGCAATCCACCTTCTTTCCTGACGAGTTCGTGACGCATATAAGCGGCGCCACAGTAGTCACAGGTGACTCGATAGGTGCCTCGGGGCCAGTTGGGGTTGGCCTTGTTTGGGATCGTTCGCGCCATAGCTGACGAACCTCCTGAAGGAGCATGATTGCGGCGAGCTTGAGTAGTGACATTGGGCTTGCTGGCAAGGAAGGACTCGAACCTTCAACCCACGCATTAACAGTGCGGCGCTCTACCGTTGAGCTACAAGCCAATAAAAAACCCGAGCAGCGAAGGAGTCCACGCCGCCCGGGTTTAGATGTTGCGGCGGTCTGTAACCGCTAACCGTTACGTGCCTGCGTGCGGCTCGCTGGTAAGCGCGCCCAAGTCCGAGTCATCAACAACGTAGTTGCGGGCGTTGTAGATGAGCGTCGAAGATGCGAACGAGAACCCGATGTCGGCGGCGTTCGGGTCTGCGCCCGTCATCACCTTGGCATCGTTGTCCGTGATCGCGCCTTGGGCCGTAGCGCTGCTGACCAGCAACGCGACGGCACCAGACGTGGTCTCCAGGTTCATCAGGAGGTTCTTCTGGATGCGGAGGTTCGTGGCGGCTGCGCTAACTCGAACGAGGCCAACCGTTGCAGCAGCAGCCCCGCACAGGTAGTTGTCCTTGACCTCGATGTCGTTGGCTGCGCCGCTGATCTCAACGATGCCGCCACCAGTCAGCGGCTCGTCCTCATCTACCGAGATGCAGGTGTTGCCGTTGAACTTGAAGCCGCTTCCGCCAACGCCAACCTCCACGCCTTGGTCTGCGCCAGCCGAGAGCGCGGCGCTCTGGACGATGATGAGGTTGTTCAGAAGCTTGCACCCCACGGCGCTGACCGTGATGGGAGCGGCAACGTTGTCGATGCCGGCCCAATCGAGCGTCATGTTCTCGATGGTGATATCCGCCGCGTTGAGAAGCAGCGTGGCCGCCGCAGCCGTCCACGTGAGCTTCGGAGCGCTCGCCTCACCCGGAGTTCCGAGCCCGATGAGCTTGGTTCCTGCCGGCAACGAAGCGTAGGCCGCCGCGCTGATGTTCTCCGAGTAGCCCGGGAGAGCAACGATGATGTCGTTCTTGGAAGCTCGCATGCGAGCCGCCGCAGCCGCCAGCGTTGGCACCCGGTTGTTCTCGGTGTAGGTGTCCTCGAAGACACCAGCGGGCCCCAGGTACGTGACCTGAGTGCCCGGAGCGAGCCAGAGCCCGTACTGAGTACGGAAGCCCATCGACTTTCGACCTACGAGAGGAAGATTCATAAGGTGTTAACCTTTCCTTTCCTGCTCGGATTAGGCGTTGGAGAAGAGGACGCAGCGAGGTTCGCTGGTTCCGTTGTCCCATCGACCCGACAGCGAGTAGTTCATCAGCTCTGCGTTGTGGTCGATCCACGTCTTGCTGGTGAACTTCTTGCGGTCGCGCATCTGGAAGCCGTTGTCCGCGTTCGTCTGGAGAGCCCAGTTGGTCGTGGTGTTCGTCCAGTAGCGCAGCTGGACCCGCTTGATGTTGTTGTCGTACTCCTTGATGATGTTGATCGCCGAGAAGTTGCCCGCTTCGGGATCCATCTTGGAGCCGAGCAACACCGTCCAGACGGCTCGTTGCTGAACCGGATGAAGGACGGCCACGGCCTTGTAGCCCTGGATGATTCCGTCGTGGTCAACCAACTGGTCCAGCTGAGCAATCGCCGCGTTCCACGAAGCGGTGCTCGGGGCCATCGGAGTGGCCAACATGTTGCTGAACGTACCGCCGGCAGCCAGCGGGTGAGCGGTCGAGGCGAGAGCGACTCCATCGGGACCGGGGAACGCCGCGTTGGTGGCCCGAACCAAGAGGTTCGTCGCGTCGATATCCTTGGTCTTCCACCCGGCGCGCTTCAAGCGTTTGATGGCTTGAATCACCTTCGGGTACTTGGAGTCGTCCATCGCCTCTTCCGTGACGATGTACTTGGCAGCGAACTTCCGAGCCTGGTACCGCTTCGTATAACCTTCCGTGATGGTCAACGGAACGATCTCGGTACCTTCCGGCGTCTCCGCGATGAGGCCGCCACCAGCGTACTCCTGGTCGTCCTCATAGTTGTCATTCATCGGACGATTGAGCATCCACTGCTTGTAATCGAGGTCCGATTCTACGCCGTCGTACTGATCCGTGATGATCTCCTCAAGAGTTTCCTTGAGGTTCATCGCGACGGAGCCGGTGAAGATTTCGCCTGCCATGTTGGTCTATTCCTTCGTTGAGATTGTCGGTGTTACGCCAGGCCAGTGGGCGTGAACACCGGTTCGCGACCTTCGTTCAGCTGAACGAGCAGCTTCACGTTGGCGCCTGAGAAGTCGAAGTTCTCCTGCGTCTTGCTGATGCCGAAGATGCGGAAGTGGGCCGTCGCGGAACCTGTGCTGGTGAGGTCTAGCTGCGGGTTGGCTCTCGGCTTATCCGGGTTCGAGATGTCTCGCGTATACACCAAGTCGGCGTTGTGTTCGCTGATGGCGCGGTAAGCGGCCTCAGTCGTCAGCGCGCCGTTGCGGACGTCAATCTCCCAGAGGTCACGACCGAAAGGCAGGATGAGAACCCGCGTCTCGTTGGCCTTGGTCGTGTACGTGGTACCGCTCGGGTAGTACTGGTTCGGGCGAGACTTGGTTGCTACCAGGTCCACCTTCACGTTGGCGAAACTCGCAATGACACCGAAGGGAACGGCGCCAGTCGTGGTCGTATCGCCAGCCAAGGCGTACGTCCCGTCCGTGAGCTTTTGCACCGGGTCACCGATAGACAATCCCACGCTCTCGTTCGTGTTGATGAGCGGAGCATAAGCGGAGGCGATAACGCCTTCGACCGCAGCAGTGCGGCCAACCCCGGTCATGCTGGCGTAGAAGCGGATGCCGTACTTGCGTCGATTGTCTGCCATGATGTTCTGTGCTTTCCCCAGGACGGGATTGTTGAGTGCTTATCGGAAGACTGGAGCAGGGTTCTGCTCTAGGTCGCTGATGTCGTGCTCCTGGATGAGGCCGGGGATGTTCATCGGCTTCTCCAGTTGGTTGCGCTTGATCTTGGCCATGATCTTGTCCTGGTAGGCCTGCCCGGTCAGACCGGTCACACCGTTGAGGAAGATCTCTTCTGCTCGTTCCTTCGAGCACTGGAGCAAGAAGTTGCCTCTCCAGCTCAGCGGAGCGCCGTTGACTACGGGTTCCCCAAGGCGGATGCGCACACCTTCGGGCTCGGCGAGAACAAGCTCATAACCGACGCTGACGTAGTACTCGAACGATTGAGGATGCTGTGTATCCTTCGGCGCGAGCACATACTTGGCTTCAGGGTTCGGGCGGATGAGCTGGCCGTCATGCCCAGCCTCGTGAGTTGGGCGGGTCTTCGGCGAGACCTTCGTCTGGTTCAAGTCCGGGCTCTGACGATGCCGGCCTGTCTGTGATCGCTGCATTCGCGAGTCTCCTTATTCTGTTGGAAAGGGAGCGGATGTACAATCCACTCCCAGTTCTAGTTGGTAGTTACCGAGAGGTCTGACGGCTCTTCTGCATGGCCTTCTGAGCGCGAATGCCAGGGCCCTTAGCCCACAGCGCGTAAGCCTTCTTCTCGTCGCCTTTGACAGCGTCTCCATACATGGACATCGCCATGATCTTCTCGGACTTGCCCATCTTCACGACGTTATTCTTGGGAGACATGTTGAGCCTTCCATTGGCGGAGTAGCCAGACAGCTGCTGGCGGTCTTGGTCTGTTGGGGAGCTGCGGGCGCCACCAAGACGGAACTGCACCCGAGCATCGTTCATCGCTTGGCGGACGGTATCCGGCGAGTCCGGGGCACCTTGAGCCAAGAGCATGTCGTAACGACCACGAGCCCAGCGGTTGGCGTTCGCGTTGCTGCGTACGTCGTGGTATTCGGTCGCGTACTGGTTTGCCTGGCTCGCTGCCATGAACTGAGGCATGGCCCGAGAGATGGCTCGTTCGGCAGCAATGTCTGTTCGCCGCTGTTGCAGCTCGCGGGACTCCTTGTCGAACTTCTCCAGCAGCTCGGGGCTTAAGGAGCGGGCGGCTTTATGGGCTTCCCATTGGATACCAAGAGCGCGCTCGCGTTCGGTAATAGTATCCTCTTGAGCCTTCCAGGGGTCGGTGGCGGGCCCACTTTGCGGCGCACTATGACCGCCAGCAAGACGCGAACGTAGGTCGGCAAGGTCTGCCTGTAGACGCGCCTGGTGGACTTCACCAGCTCGGATTCGCTCGTCTTCACTTCGGTTGCTGGAAGATTCACTCTTGGGCTCCCCAATGGTGACGACTGTCTCGTTCTCGTGTTCGACGAAGGAGACTTGCGGCTCTTCCTTCTTCTCTTGTTCTATGCTGACTTCAATCTCATCCATGTGTTACTCCCCACCGAAGAGCAGAAGCTTCGGGTGGACATCGAAGACCTCCGCAAGCACGAACACCGCGAGTAGCGATGGCAGCGTGAGGCCTCGTTCTAGGTTGCTGATGTATTGAGGGACGTAGCCAGCTCGATGGGCAGTCTCTAGCTGGCTCAGGCCTCGCATGTCGCGCACGGAGCGCAGTCGGCGACCGAACTGAGTGGTGAACTCGTCTCGGTCGAAGGGCATTACACAGACGGGTCGTAGTACGCGGAGACCTTCTTACCGGTCGTGCTCACGTCTCCTGTGCCCTCGTGAACGGTGGCCAAGCGATGGTCGTAGCTGAGCCCATCGGTAGAAGCGTTGACGATGGAGACGGTGCGGTCGACGAAGTACGCCTTGGCCAGGTCTTCCGAGGCAACGATATCGCCATCACGAATCACCATGACCGTCAGGTGGCGGCCATGAATCTCGGCTACGGGCTGGATGAACGGCGCAAACTTCTTGAACCGAACGATGTGGCCAAGGTCAATACCGGTAGACCTCAGCGAGTCGAGCGCCTGAAGGCCAGCAGAGACGATGACCCCGCGGGGAGCCGTGTTCTGGTCGCTGGATATAACGGCGTCCGGCTTGAGGACGGCGCCACCCTCCGAGTACGTCCGGCGCTCTTGCGTCGTGACCTGCCAGATGTAGACCTTGTCGAACACGGGAAACTGTTCGAAGGCTCCATTCGGGATGCCATAGTCAAACCGCCGCTCATCGAGCAGCATCGGGATGTTGTAGTAGCCTCGCGGATGCAGGCTCTTCAGCAGCTCATCCGCGATGCCTTGCGCCACGATGCCGCGCTCAACGAGAGAGTTCACCTTCTCGTTGTTGTCGCGTAGGGCTTTAGCGAGGTCCATCAGCCCGAGACCTCGGCCTCGCAGACGATGGCCTTGTTACAGGTCATCATCGACTCGTGAATCTTACGAAGCGCAACGGTGCGGTCCGGGCCGTTCTGGACGTTCTTCCAGACGTCTCGAACGAGTTGCTTGTGTGCCGTGCGAATTGCGGAGATGCGCTCAATCTGCTCATCTCCAGGCTTGTGGTAGTCGAACGTGGCCAGTGCCTCATCCACCGTGTGAAACATCTTCTGACTCCTTATCTTCCTTCTCGGGCTCTTGCCCAAGGTGCTCTTGCATGAACTTCTGGAGGTCACCGTTGTAGAGTTCGGCGAACACCTCCAGGATCTGAACGGTGTTCTCTAGGTGACCGGCTTTGATGCGGATGGCATCGACTGGTACTGCGCGGTTGACGCTCAACGCGAACAGCTCGCTATGCAGCTGGAGCCTTCGCGCTGTCAGCCACGACCCGAAGGCCATCATCTTGTCGAGGTCAGACACCAGGCTCTTCCGGCTGCTTGTGAGGCGTCAACGTGTAGCCTTTTACGTTGGCTGTACGCATCCCGACGACTCGACCATCAGGAAAGGTGACGATGGCGAATGGCTCCTGCGGCCAGAAGTGAAGGATTGGCTCCGCGACGACACACTCGCCTTCAAACAGCTCCAGCTTGAGCGTGAAAAGATTCGGGCTCATGAACGACTGAAGCGCCTGCCCTGCTTTCTGTTGGTTGATCATGTGTGACTCCTTGAACTATGCAGCCTTCTGCTGTGGCTTGCCGCCTTGTTGCTGCCCTTGCTGCTGGGCTTGCTGCTGCTGAGCGGCCATCTGTTGCTGAGCAGCTTGCATTGCCATCTGCGGATCCATGCCCTGCTGCATGTTGGCTTGCGCCATCTGCTGCATCAGCTGCTCGGGGCCTATCGCTGTGCCGGGCGTCCCTGGCGGGAGACCGAAGGTGTTCTGTGGCAGCGGCGGTGGCGGCCCGAGTAGTGTCCGAGCAATCTTGTGGAACCCGCGGGCTTTGAGTGCCTGGCGGAAGGCGTGATACTTGAAGGCGTAATTGTAGGCCAACTCAGGCATCGCGTTGGGCAACTGAACAATCTCGTCTGCCTCAGATACCTTCTGAGCACGAGAGCGAAACTGAAGGTCGGACTCCAGCTCAATCTCGTAGAGGTTGTCGTACATCTCACGAGCAGCTCGAACCATCTGAGAGCCACCAACCTGAAGGTCGTCATCATAGCGGTTGACGTAGAAGATCTCTTCCTCGGAAGCGAAGATGGCGTTCAGCTTGCAGTTGTTCTGCATGATCTGGATGGTGAAGTCCGCGAATGCCATCGTCGGCACCTTGATCATCGCGTTACCCTGCTCGATGCGCCCCTGCTGACCACGAGCCGTCTCGCCGGACTTGCCTGGGGCACCACTCATAATCTCGGGAGTGTTGGCGGCTTGCTCACCGAACTGCATGAAGCGGTCGGCTGCCTCGATGAGCTGCGGGTTCGCCTGACCGAAGTCGATGGGCATGAACGCATTCTGAAGGTCAGAAGGCATCACGTTCTTTGCCTTGTTGATGACCCCGGGCCCGATGCGGAAGGGCGATTGGAAGTCGACGTTGCTGGACGTGATAAACGTCTTGCTGTTGCCGAGCGACGCGGCGTCCAAGAACATCGACCAGACGGTGTTGCAAGCAATGTTCAGCTGGCCATCGATACGACCGAGCCCGATGCCCAGGTTGCCCACCATTGGCTCCAAGCAGACACCGTGAGCGAACATGTAGATGGGGTCCTTGCGAGGCGGCTCGGGTTCCATCACGCCATCGGCCATCCACGAGGGAGGAACCGGTGGCGGCGGCATGGGCTGGCCCTGAAGCTGTTGGGCTTGCTGAACCATCCCGCCCACGTCCGGGCTGTCCTGCGGGAGCATCTGGGCCTGCTGAAGCAGCTGGGAGACCTGCATCTCCTGCTGCTGCTGCATCATCTGGTGCTGCTCGGAGGCTTGCTGGAACTGCTGAAGCTCCTTGGTCTGCATCTCAAAGCGGGCTCGCTCGTGGTAGGGCGCCCGCATGTGGACCGTCAGCTTGAGGGGAGTCTTCGAGCACAGGTCGAAGATGAGCTGGCAGTACAGCTCGTCCTCCTGGTCCGGGAGCAGCATCCAACCTTCATAGTGGATGATCTCGTACTCGCCCTTCTTCTGACCGAACGGGTCCTCACCAAGGAACTGGGCAACGGTATTGCGGAGCGTCGTCTCGGCTTCTTCGTTGGTGTACTCAGGCGTGTCGTAGCTCGTAACCTTGTCCACGTTGGCCCAGCCGGCTTTCCGCTTCATGGCCTTGAGCTTGTGCTTGTGGAACGGGAAGCGGCGAGCAATCCATGGGAGATCAGAGAAGTCGGGATTGACCGAGACGTGGCTGTAAGGAACCACGTAATCATCACACGTCAGAACGTCGTGCATGTTCTGCTTGAGGATGGGGTCGTAGTAGGAGTGGCAGGCAACGTCGCCAGCAACGGCAAAGATGAGGATGCCCCGCTTCATCTGACGCTTGAAGCCAGGGATACGGTTGCGTATCTGCCAGTTGGAGTGCTGTGTGACGATCGGCGCGATTGGCTCGCTCTCGGGGCTGGTAGGCGTGAAGTTGAAGACCTCGCTCCAGTCACCGAACACCTCAGTCGTCATCTTGTTCGTAAGGCGAACGATGTTCTGAAGAGCCAGAGGGATAGCCGCGTTGGCGCAGTTCTCAAACGGCTTGGACTTTGGAGGTAGGTCACAGAAAAGAACGTTCCACGACTCCGCCACCTTCTGGCGATAGGCCTCGTTCTTGTCCCACGCATGCATGAATTCATCGCGTACCTCTTGCACCAACGTCTTGAGGAACTTCCTTCCCTCTTCCGTTGCCTCTAGGTCTACGATAAGGTTCTTCGAATCGAGGTCGAGCTTGGGCCCCTTCTCCTTGGGCTCTTCATCATCCGGAACCTCTTGGTCCAAGTCGATGTAGCCAGGGTCTTCGAGAGGCGGCTCAAGTACTTCGATATTGAGTGGATCCATCAGCCTTGCCAGTAACCGAATGAACCACGACCCGTGTCCTCTGGTTCTTCATCGTCTTTATCGATGACTCGGCCCTTGTAGTTGGGTGGTTCGAGGGTGCGACCGTTGGCGTAAGCGCAAGCGTACGAGGTCTCATCGTAGGGATGGTCGAAGCCACCCTTGGCGGGCTCAGTCGGCTTGTTGAAGTCCGTCTGCATCGCCGGGAGCACCTGAAGCGTGCTCTTGCAGTTCTCGAAGATGATGAGCTTGGGAGGCCGAGAGAAGTTCTCGTGCCCAATCAGCCGCTCATGCACGCGCTGTGCGTTATCCTCGCGAGAGCGCTTGTCCGCGTAGCACCAGTCAACTCCATTCTGAACGAACTCTTGGTATTTTGAAAGGGCGGTCTCGCCTCTTTCTTCCCAGATCTGCGTGTCCGCGGGTCCGTAAACGAGAGAGCCCTTGAACGGGTCCCAAAGCTTGTTCGCCTGCTCGAAGGGCTTCATCACCGTGTTGACGAAGTACTCAACCTTCTTGCGTTGGAAGGTCACCTCCCAGAACTTGTAGAGAGTGTCTAAAGTCGGATCGAGCGCGTAATAACCAAGGTTCCCGTGGGAGACATAGCCCCAGTCCAACGAACGAAAGATGGGCCAATGATTGGGTATCTTGAACGGGCGACACTTGTGGATGTCGGGGTTCCAGCTCTCTTCGAAGAACGAACCGATGACGGAGTCCCAGCGACCCCAGAGGTAACACTCTTGGATGTGCTTGGGCTTGCTGCGTAGCTCAATCTCGTACTGCCTGACGAAGTCCTTGTCCGGGTTGTCGTAGAGAGTAGCTGGCAAGAACAGGCGGCGAACATGGGTAACTTCCCCGCTCTTGAGGACGATACGTCGACGGAGGATCTTGTTCCCCTCCGGCGCCGGGTCCACGAAGTAGCGCTTGACCCACCCGGGGTCATCCATCTCGATGTTCTCGCCCTTGGCGTCAGCCATCTTCGGGTTGCTGGCGCTACGTTTCTTCAGCATCAGCCGCAAAACGGGGTCACCCGTACGGTTACGGCTACAGATGAAGTCGTACTGCTTCTTCATGAACTCGATGAGTTCGTCGAAGCTGATGTGCGTATACTGCTGACCGAGATAGTTGGTATAGTCGTTGCGGTCTTTGCAATGCCCGAACTGATACTTGAATCCGCTCTTGAACGTAAAGATGCTCTTCTTCTCGTTCCAGTCGACGTCAGGGTCGATGAGGGGGAATATACGGTGCGCTCGCTCTATCGTTTCCCCGAGACGGGTCAACGTGCGGCGCAGATGAAGAGCCCAACCCTCGGAGTAGCCCCAGCGCAGCGGGTTGGCAGCAATCGCCGCCTTGATGTCACCGGGAAAAGCGTCCGGGATGTTGGTCTGCTGGCACCGAAGCTGCTCGACCCACACCTGCTCCATCGGGTCCATCAAGAGGACCAACGAGTTGTGCGTGGGGATGTAGGCCGGTGTTATGCAGTAGGTTCCCGTTTCGACCTGGATACACTTAACGGGAACGGAAGGGCATCGTTTGATGCTGCTAATCTCGTATCGGATGCGCTCCTTCTTGTTGTGAGGCTGTCCGAGCGCACGTCGAGAGCACCGATACTGGCGGCTCTGTATCTGGACGTAGTGGCCAACCCCGTGGTCCTTGCGGTATCCCCTCGTGAGCCGCGGACCGAGGCCGAGTGAACCAGCAAGAGCGTAAAAGTCAGAAAGAAAAGGTAGGTCACGCTGACCCACAGTTGGCCCTGTGCCGCCAGCGCCGTCCATGATCCCTTCAAGGAGAGCCATTCGCTGGTTAAAAGAGCCATGGAGATAGT